>Ga0214917_10002579_pt1 | contig 21860 bp, 20 predicted proteins | sample LL_1208_BB_MetaG_FD_177983 | JGI IMG/M metagenome (GOLD analysis project Ga0214917, IMG submission 177983) | Freshwater microbial communities from Lake Lanier, Atlanta, Georgia, United States - LL_1208_BB | ecosystem: Environmental > Aquatic > Freshwater > Lake | place: USA: Georgia | collected...
CGCCCGTCGCGAGGCGCATGAGGACGATCTCGGTGCCCGGCAGACGCCAGCGGTCGATCCCACCAGTCTTGACGGCGTCGGCATCGGGAATGGCCTCGAGCGCCGGCAATTCGATCCGATCGAGCACCTCCTTGAGATGCACCGCCGCCTCGCGCCCCTGCGAATCGACGAGCGAGGGCGGAACCGCCGAGAGATCGAGGCAGCGGAGGATCCGCTCGAGGAGCCTCGCGTTCTCGGCCCGCACTGCCCGGCCTCGATCCGGCTCACGAAAGTTCGCCGCGATCCGATCGACGGTCTCCATGAAGCCATGCAGCGCCGCGCGCGGGCTCGACATGTCGAGCGGCACGAGGGGGCTTTCGCGCCCGGCGGCGGAGGCGGGAGCGGTGGCAGCGAGGACGATCGAGACGATCAGCACGACGCGAACGCACCCGGCACGTCCGGGAACGCGACGCCAGGAAGCCATGGGGATCGGCATGAGCGGAGCCCTGTGTCGACGCGGAGCCTCGGTCCGCGAGGCCGGGACGGGGAATACCATTCGGCCGACCACCCGACAAGGCCACCCAGACCGCCCATCTTCTGCGTCGCGGGGGCCTGCTGCGATGATGATGGAAGGTCGGCCGCGGCGCCGAACCCGGCCCCGCGCGACTCGACCCCACCGGAACCACCACGATGCATCCCCTTCTGCTGCTCTTCCTCCTCGCCACGACGACCGAGGTCTCGTGGCCGGCGTTCCTCGGGGCCGGCGCCACGCCGCTCGATCCCGCCACGCTGCCGCTGCGCTGGAGCCCCACCGAGAACGTCGCCTGGCAGGCACGGCTCCCCGGCCACGGCCAGTCGAGCCCCGTCGTCGTCGGGGACATGGTCTTCCTGACGGCGGTCGAGGGCCCCATGAAGGACACCTGCCACGTCCTCGGCCTCTGCCTCTCCGACGGTCGCGAGCGCTGGCGGCACAGCCTTGCCTCGAGCGATCCGGTGGAGAACAGCCTGTACGTGAGCCGTGCCGCCCCCACGCCGGTCGTCGACGCCCATGCTGTCTACGCCTTCTTCGAGAGCGGTGATCTCGTCGCACTCGCGCACGACGGCCGGCCGCGCTGGCAGCGGTCGCTCTCGAAGGAGTATGGCCGCTTCGGCAACCGCTTCGGGCTCGCCGCCTCGCCGACACACCTCGAGGACCGTCTGTTCGTGCTCGTGGACGACGAGGGGCCGTCCTACCTCGTCGCGCTCTCCAAGGCGGATGGGGCCACGCTCTGGAAACAGGATCGCACGAGCCGCACGAGCTGGAGCTCGCCGGCCGTCGTGACGATCGACGGCCAGCCACAGGTCGTGGTCAGCTCCGCCGGGACCGTCGATGCCTACGATCCGGCGACCGGCACCCTCCTCTGGACCCTCGACGGGCTCGGTGGCAACACCGCCGCCACACCGGTCGACGTCGGCACCGGCCGGTTTCTCGTCGGCGCCTCCGCCGGCCGCGAGGGACAGAACGCGGAAGGGGCACGGCGGTCGAACCTGCTGCTCACGGCGACCCGCCGGGCGGACGCATGGGAGCCGCAGGTGCTCTGGCGCACCCAGCGCGCGACACCGTCGTTCGGGTCACCCGTGGTGCATGGTGGCTGCGCCTACTTCGTCAATCGGGCCGGCGTCGTCGTCTGCCTCGCTGCCGCCACCGGCGAACCGCACTACGAGGAGCGCGCCGCGCAGTCGGTCTGGGCGACACCCCTGTGCGTGGGCGACCGGGTCTACCTGTTCGGCAAGGACGGCACGACGACGGTGATCGCGGCAGGACCGCGCTGGCAGGTGCTCGCGGAAAACGTGCTCTGGGACCCAGACAGCGTGGCGGTGGATCCCGCGGCGGCCGCTCGCGAGGCCACCGAGGAACGGCGGCGTGGTGCCGCCATGTTCGGCGGCCGCACGCAGTACGGCATCGCCGCGGTCAACGGCACGCTTCTCGTGCGGACGGGTGATGTGCTCTACTGCCTGAGGGACGCCACCGCGACGGAACGCGACACCCGCTGATGCCGCGAGCCCTCCGCGTTCACGCCCCCGGTCCGTCTGCGACCGTCCGCACCCGCCCATCCGCCGTCCTCCTGCGGCGACGGTCCAGCCAAGGGAGTGCCCGTCCATGACGACACCGATGGAGCCCGGGACGAGACCGTGCGCCGTGGCGTCCGGAGTGCGGCCGGCCGGCCGCGTGCTCGTCCTGCTCTTCGCGACGATCGCGCTCGCGAGCAGCGCGGCCGTCGCCGTCGACACCGAGACCGCCACCTCGCTCAACGAGCTCGAGGCCCAGACGCTCGTCCGCGCCAACCGCGGGATCTCGCTGCGGGCGCTCCGCGACCTCAAGCCGAACGTGGCGGCCATCCTCGCCATGAACCGCGGCGGCCTCACGCTCGACAGCATCCGGCAGCTTCCGCCCGAAACGGCCCAGGCGCTCGCGGCCAATCAGTCCTCGCTGAAACTCGACGGCGTCGCGACCCTCGATCCGGCGGCCGCCTTCGCGCTCGCCCAGTCCCGCGCCCAGATCTCGCTCGAGGGACTCACGGTCCTCGACTCCGTGCCGCTCGCCATGAAGTTCGCGACGCAGGGCACTCCCGTGACGCTGCCGCTCGTCAAGCAGGTGCCGGAAGAGGTCGCCAACATCCTCGCCAAGAGCAGGGGGGACCTCCACCTCGAGGGGCTCCAGACGCTCGATCACCCGGGTCTCGCCAACCGTCTCGCCAGCCGCAAGGACGCCCTGGTGCTCCCGGCCCTCACGACGCTCACTCCCGAGGCGGCGAAGGGATTCGTCGGGACATCGGGCAGCATCTCGCTGCCGGCCCTCACGACGCTCGACGACGAGTGCGTCAAGGGGTTCGCGCGACATCGGGGCACGCTCGACTTCGACACGCTCGAGCAGATCAGCCAGGAGGCGCTCGCGGTGCTCCTGACCAATCGAGGCACCCTGGAACTCGCGGCCCTCAAGACCCTCGGCGACCCGCCCTCTCCCGAGGTGCTCAAGGCGCTCGAGAAGCAGGACGGCATGCTGTCGCTGACGAGCGTCACGTCACTGCATCCCGACGCCGCGGCGGCGATCCGCAAGCGCAAGGCTCCGGTGGAGTTCTTCGGAATCTCGACGCTCACACCCGACCTCGCCGGCGCGCTCATCAACTGCCAGACCATCATCTCGCTCCCGTCGGTCGCCGAACTCGATTCGCCGACCGCCCAGGTGCTCCTCACGCATCGGGCCAAGGGAAGCTCCGGATTCCTCTTTCCCGCCGATCTGGCCGGCCGTCTGCCCGCCGAGTCGGCGAAAACGCTGCAGCGCCACCGGGGCATCCACTTCGGCTCGGTCAACGGGAAGTGACCCGTTCCCCGGTCGGGTCCCGCCGCAGCCGCCACCAGCCGGCCAGCGCGCTGCCGAGCACGGAGTGCACGACCGACGAGATGGCGCACGGAACGGCTGCGAGTGGATCGGCCGGGAAGTGCCTCTGGGCCAGGACGACCCCCAGCCCGGAATTCTGCATCCCCACCTCGATGGCGATCGCACGGCCGACGGCCGGCGGATAGCCGATCACGAGCCCGACCAGCCGGCCCAACGCGAAGCCACCCGCGTGGAGCGTGGTCACCGCGGCCAGCAGCCACACGCCGCTGGTGCGGACGGCCGCCGCGTTCTGACCGATGATGCTCGCGCAGACGAGGGCGATGAGGATCACGCTCACCAGCGGCGCGAAGGGCTGCGTCGCACGCACCGCGGCCGGCAGGAAGCGGTTGACGAGCACGCCCGCGACGACCGGAATCACCACCACCTGCAGCGTCGAGAGGAAGAGGGCCAGCGCGTCGACCTCCACGAGACGCCCGGCAAGCAGCTTCACGAGCAGGGGCGTGAGGATGACGGCGGCGAGCGTCGTGCAGGTGGTCATCAGCACGGACAGCGCGACGTCGGCCCGTGCGATGAAGGTCACCACGTTGGACGCGGTGCCGCCTGGACAGCAGGCGACGAGGATGATCCCCAGCGCGAACGGCGTGTCGAGGCGAAAGAGCGTGGCCACGAGCCAGCCGAGCGCCGGCATGATGACGAACTGCGCCGCGAACCCCACGACGACCGGCACCGGCCGCCGGGCGAGCCGCAGAAAATCGTCCACGGTGAGCGTCACGCCCATGCCCAGCATGATGAAGGCGAGCGCGACGACGATCGCATCACCGCGAAACCAGGTGAACGCAGCCGGCTCGACGAGCGCCACGCCACAGGCGGCCAGCACCCACACCGGGAAGGCATTCGCGAGCAGGTCGAGGGTGCGGTGCATGCGGCGTCCGCGGGACGGGGAAAGGGGGACCGATCTCGTCACCGGACGGCCGAATCGCCCCCCCGGGAGGCGCGGGATGGTGACCAGCGACGACGGTGGCATCATACGGGGACGTGCGGCCCGATCCTGCCGCATCCTCCGACGGAGCGATCTGATGTCCGACGCGTCCGGTCCCCGGGCCCACGTGCTGCTCGAGGCGAACTACCGTCAGCTGCTCGACGAGCGTCCGCAGGTCGCGATCCTTCCCTGGGGCGCCACCGAGGCGCATGGCTGGCACCTGCCGCACGGCACCGACGTCATCGAGGCCGTCGGCATCGCCGAGGGCGCGGCGGCGCTCGCGGCGGCCCGCGGGGCCCGGCCGCTCGTCCTCCCGGCGATTCCCTTCGGCAACAACGCACAGCAGCAGGATCAGGCGGCGACGATCCACCTCTCGACCACGACCGCCGCGGCCGTGCTGCGCGACGTGACCATGAGCCTCGTGCGGCAGGGGATCGATCGCCTCATCGTGCTCAACGGCCACGGCGGAAACGACTTCAAGCCGCTGGTGCGCGACGTGATGCTCGAGACCCGTGCGCTGCTCGTCGTGGTGAACTTTTTCGGGGTGCGACCCGACGCGCTCGCCCGCATCTTCCCCGACCCGGGAGATCACGGCGGCGACATGGAAACCTCCCTCGTGCTCCACCTGCGCCCCGACCTCGTCGTGATGGCGCAGGCGGGCGACGGACGGCGGGTCCCCTGGACGATCCCGTCGCTCGCCCAGCCGGGCGTCTGGACACCCCGCCCCTGGTCGCAGACCCATCCCGACACCGGCGCCGGCGATCCGACGGCGGCCACGGCCGCCAAGGGCGCGGAATACTTCGCCGCCGTCACCGACGCCATCTCCGGCGTGATCGTCGACGTGGCGCGGGCGACACGGGGTGACGTGCCGTTCGTCTGAACGCCGTGGTGCGGGGCGCGGGGTGGCACGGGGCGTCGGCCGTGCCGGTCCCGTAATTCGGGAAGCACGGCCGGGGTGAGCGAACCCATCGGCCGCGCGTGCCAGGCGCTGATGGAATTCCGCGAAACTGCCGATGAAGCCTGTGTGGGGTCCGCGGCTCGGCCGGGGACCGGAGTGGCCGCCGTATCCCCTCGATTCGTGAGGCTCCGCGCCATGGCTGGTCGCAAGAGCAAGAAACAGACCTATTCGCAGCAGCTCGTCGGCATGGCGACGGTCGGCATGCCCACGCCGGTCAGGGCGGTCGCCACGTCCCGTTTCGGGTCGCGGCTCCTGCTAATCCTCGTGCCGGCGCTCCTCGCGACGGGCATCCTGACGGTGAGCTTCTCCGGTGGCATCCCCCAGTTCTCGGTCAACAGGGAACGGGCGGAGGCGGTCTACGAGCAGATCGCCACGGAGGCGCCCCGCGCCGCGGCCCAGCTGCGGCAGTACGAGCCACTGCCCCGCCGCTGACGCCCCCGGGCGGCGCCGATCATCGCCCACCGCAGGTGTGGCGGCGGCGGCCGGCCCCTGCGACGGGAGCGTCAGGAGAGCGCCACGGTGCGGCCGGTACGGAAGGCTTCGTCCGCCGCCAGCACGATGCGCAGGCTGTTGACGGCATCGTCCATGTGGTCCGTGAGATCACGGTCGTGGAGGATCGCGTCGAGGAAGACCTCCTGCTCGAGCCGGCACAGTCCGTCGTGATCGGGCTCGTCGGAACAGTCGATCCACTCGTCGGCCTTCGCAAACGAGCCGTCGGACTCGAGCGCCCCATGATGGAGCCGCAGGAGTCCGGCCCGCGAATGGCCGTCGACGTCGTCGCTGGCCACCTCCCCCTCCTTGACGCCGGCGATGCTCACGCATCCCCGCGGGCCGATCACGTCCTTCACGAAGTACGCCACGTCGCTCATCATCGGCCCCCAGCCGGCCTCGTACCAGCCGACCGAGCCGTCGGCGAACGTCACCTGCAACTGTCCGTAGTTGTACATGCCGGGCGGGAGATCGTCGGTGAGCCGCGCGCCGATCGCCGAGACCCGCACCGGCCGCGACCTCGTCATCTGGCACATGACGTCCACGTAGTGCACGCCGCAGTCGACGATCGGCGACATCGACTGCATGAGTGCCCGATGGGTGCGCCACTGGTCGCCCGACGACTGCTGATTGAGGTTCATCCGCATGACGAGCGGCGACCCGAGCGTGCGGGCCGTCTCGATGAATCGCTTCCACGTGGGATGCACCCGCAGGATGTAGCCTACGACGAGCTTCCTGCGAGCGGCCCGTGCCGCGGCCACGACCTCCTGTGCCTCCGCCACCGTCACCGCGACCGGCTTCTCGAGAAAGACGTGGCACCCGGCCTCGAACGCCTGCCGCGCGTAGGCGGCGTGCGTGTCGGGATAGGTGGCGATGGAGACGGCGTCGGGGCGCGTCTCGGCGAGCGCCGCCGCGTAGTCGGAAAACTGCGGTCGATCGGTGCCGATGGCGTCGAGGAGCGCCCGACGCGAGGTGGGCCCGCGGGCCACCACGCCGGCGATCTCGAAGCCGGGCAGGGTCTCGTAGGCCTTCGCGTGGGACGTGCCCATGTGACCGCAACCGACCACGAGCACACGCACCGGCGCCGTCATCGCCCCATCCCCTTTCCGCCCGCCGCACGCACCGCGTCGGTGATGATCGCGCGGAGCTTCGGCTCCGCCGAGCGGGCCACCGCGAGGATCTTCTCCACGGTGGCCACCTCGAGCGCATCGGGCAGGCACATGTCGGTCACGACCGAGATGCCGAGCACGCGCATGCCGGCATGCACGGCCACGATCACCTCGGGCACCGTCGACATGCCGACGATGTCGGCTCCGATGCCACGCAGGAAGCGGTATTCCGCCCGGGTCTCGAGGTTCGGCCCCGTCACCGCCACGTAGACCCCGCGGTGCGCCACGAAGTCCTCGCGGCGGGCGACGGAGAGCGCCGCATCGACGAGGCCCGGCGTGTAGGGAGCCGACATGTCGGGAAACCGCGGGCCGAGCCGGTCGTCGTTGATGCCGATGAGGGGATTGTCGCCGAGCAGGTTGATGTGGTCGTCGATGACCATGACGTCGCCGGTCCGGAACTGCGGATTGAGCCCGCCGCCGGCATTCGTCACCACGAGCAGGTCGGCGCCGAGCCGGCGGAAGACACGGACCGGGAGCGTGATCTGCCCCAGCGGATACCCTTCGTAGGCGTGGATGCGGCCCTCCATCACCACCACGGGCACGCCGTCGAGCCGCCCGCAGACGAGCTGGCCCGCGTGACCGTGTGCCGTGGAGACGGCGAAGTGCGGCACCGCGTCGTAGGGGATCGCGACACGATCGGTCAACGACTCACCGATGCCGCCGAGACCGCTGCCGAGGACGATGCCCACTGCGGGCTTCTCGGGCCAACGCGCGGCAATGAAGCCGACAGCGTCCGAAACCTTGTCGTACTGGTCGAGCATGCCTGCGCCTGTCTCCTCCGGGTGCCGGGGCGGGAGGGCAGCATCATACCGGAGCGGCGCTGGTGCACACGGCGCGCGGCGGCCGCGGGCGGCCCGCCGACCGGTGCCGGCGGCGAACCAGCGCGAGCCGGACGGAGCCGCCGGACCGAAGGTCAGTCCCCGCCAAGCAGGGCCTGAAAGTCGGGATGGTGCCGCAGGCTCTCGAGATCCGGGTCCGCCTCCATGTGGGCGATGTCGTCGTAGCCCAGCAGGATCGCGCGCGAGAGCGAGTCGATCGCCTCGTCGGCGCTCCCGGCCCGGGCGAGCGAACAGGCGAGGTTGTACCGGGCGAGGAAGTCGTCCGGCAGAAGATCGACGATCCGCCGATCGAGTTCCACGGCACGCGGCAGGTGGCCCTTGCGTGACACGAGCTCGGCGAGGACCCGCAGGACCTCGATCGCAGCGGGACGTCGCGCGAGCAGGCGCTCGAAAAAATCGATCTCGAAGTCGAGCTGCCCGAGCGTGCCGAACCAGGCCTGCTTCACCCGACGACCGCGCCCCGCCGACCCCCGCGTGCCGGACTTCGGCATGCCGGCGTCGTGGTCATCCGGCACCGGCTGAGATGGGTCGCGACCTGGCATGGGTCGTTCTCCGGCTTCACGGGCGGCGCCTACTTGCGGCCGCCGCCTTTCCCGGGAGGGGGTTCGTCCTGATCGACGTCGTCCGGGTGATCCCAGTCGGGATCGTTCTCCTCCTCCTCGAAGTCATCGTCGAACTCGTCGTCGAAGTCGTCGAAGTTCGACTCCTCATCGGACAACGGCTGCGAGACCGCGAGATCCTCCTCGTCGCCGAGATCGTCATCATCGACCGGATCGGTCGAGGCGACGAGGCCCCGGGCGAGCGGCGCACGGACACCGGGCCGCGCGGCGACCGCGTCGGCCGCGCGTGAACGGAGGAACGAACTGGCGACGGACATGATCATGCGGTGCAATCGCGGGGCGGAGGGAGGAGTACGTGACCGGGGCGACCTGAGTCAAGCCGCTCTGGAGGAATCAATCGAACCACTATACGGACCCGGAACGGCTGCCGCCCACCATGCGGTCCGCCCGGGGTCGGCCCGGATGGCGGGACCGGCAGGTCGAAGGCCCAGGGACGCCCCGCCGCGCTCCCCGCGGACGCGAGACGGCCTACGTATGGTAGTCGGCGTTGAGCCGCACGTACTCCGCCGTCAGGTCGCTCGAGTGGAAGCGAACCGAGGCCGGCCCGGACGCCAGATCGAGCTCGATCAGGGCCTCGCGGGAAGCACCGAGCGAGGCCGAGACCGCATCGGCGTCGAAGGCCACGGGGGCCCCGTCACGGAAGAGCAGGGTGCCGTTGAGGCGGAGCACGAGCCGCGTCGGATCGAAGGGCACCCCCGCATAGCCTGCCGCCGAGACGATCCGCCCCCAGTTCGGATCGGCCCCATGGATCGCCGTCTTGACGAGCGGGCTGTCGGCGACCGTGCGCGCGATCTGCCTCGCCTCCTCCCGGGTCCGGCAGCCTGTCACCTCGACCCGCAGCACGTGGGTCGCCCCCTCGCCGTCGTCGGCGATCTCCCGCGCCAGCAGCTCGCACGTCTCGACGAGCGCGGTGCCGAAGGCATCGAGGTCCGCCCCCGCGAGCGACCTCCCTCCCGCGGCCCCATTGGCAACCAGCAGCACGGTATCGTTGGTGCTCGTGTGGCCATCCACGCTCACGCAGTTGAACGTCTGGTCGCACGCCTCCCGCAGGATCCTCTGGGCGTCGTCGGGTTCGAGCGCCGCATCGGTCAGCACCACCCCGAGCATGGTGGCCAGACGCGGCCCGATCATCGCCGCCCCCTTGGCCATGCCGAAGATCGCCACCGACCCCGCACCGACGCGCACCGCCCGGCCGGCCAGCTTGGGTCGCGTGTCGGTGGTCATCATCCCGCGGGCGGCGCTGATCGCCGCCTCGTCGTCGGTGCCCAGTCGTGCGGCCGCCGCCGTGATGCCGGCGGCGACCTTCGCCATGGGAAGGAACTCGCCGATGATGCCGGTCGACAGCACGAGCATCGCATCGCCGGCGGCGCCGACGGCCGTGGCGGCCGCCGCCGCCATCGCCCGGGCGTCGTCGAGTCCCCGCGCACCCGTGCAGGCGTTCGCGTTGCCCGAGTTGACGACGACTCCCCTGATGCCGCGCCCCGGCGTGAGGCTCCGGTCGTGGGCCACCGGGGCCGCGAAGACGAGGTTCGTCGTGTACACGCCGGCGGCGACCGCCGGCACGTCCGAGACCACGAGCGACACATCCTCACGGGTGGGGTTGCGCTTCAGCCCGGCGTGCACGCCCCCCATGCGGTAGCCGCGCGGCAGCGGCGGGATCGGCAGTCGGACGGGCGTTTCGGCGATCGGCATGATGACGGTTCCGGTGTCGTGGCGGGGCCGCCCCTCCGGCAGCCCGACGGTCAGGGCAGCCCCGCTGTCTCGGGCAGCGCGAAGAGCACGTTGAAGTTTTGCACGGCCGCTCCCGCGGCCCCCTTCACGAGGTTGTCGAGGCAGCTGATGAGGAGGATCCGGCCGCCGACGACGCGTGCGGTGACGTCGCAGAAGTTGGTGTCCACCGTGTCCTTCGTGCCCGGCAGGTGATCGACGACGCGCACGAAGCGCTCGCCGGCGTAGGCGTCGCGCAGGGCATCCATCACGTCCCGCTCCGTCAGCGTGCGGGTCGGCTTGGCGTAGATGGTGGAGAGGATGCCGCGATCCATCGGGGCGAGCTGCGGCGTGAAAATCACCCGGGGCCGAGCGCCGGCGTGCCTGGCGACGACCTGCTCGATCTCCGGGGTGTGGCGGTGCCGCCCCACGTTGTACGCCGACATGCTCTCGTTGCACTCGGGGAAGTGCGTCATGAGCTTCGGCGTCCGCCCCGCGCCGCTCACGCCGCTCTTCGAGTCGACGATGATGTCGTCGCGTTCGATGAGGCCACGGGCGAGCAGCGGGGCCAGCGGCAGGATGGCGGACGTCGAGTAGCAGCCCGGGTTGGCCACGAGCCGTGCCTCGCGGATCGCATCGCGAAAGAGTTCGGGCAGGCCGTACACCGTCCGACCGAGCCGCTCGGCGTCGGGATGCTCGTGCCCGTACCACTCCCGGTAGGTCTCGGCGTCGTCGAGGCGGTAATCGGCGCTGAAATCGACCACCCGCGCTCCGGCGGCGAGGACGCGCGGCACGATCTCCGCGCTCGCGCAGTGCGGCAGGCAGCTGAAGACGCAGGCCGCCCGCGACCCGACCTCCTCGGGCCCGAGATCCTCGAGCGGCAGATCGAGCCGTCCGACGAGGCTCGGGTGCACGCTCGAGACGGGCGTGCGCCCCTCCTGCCGACTCGTCACGGCGACGATCCGCACGTCCGGATGCCGCAGCAGGATCTTCATCGCCTCCAGCGCGGTGTAGCCGGTGGCGCCGAGGATGGCGACGTCGATCATCGGGGCATTCCAGGGGGCGGAAGGCTCCCAGTTGTAGCGCCGACGGCGCCGATCGGCAATCGGATTCGCGGACGGCGGCTCATCGCGTCCCGGTCCGCGGCGGCGCCATGAGTCGGTCCTCGATGAGCCGGATCAGCCAGCCTGCCACGGCCCGCTTCGACGCCTGCTTCGAGCCGATGTGACGGTGTTCGGCGTCGTACACGGCGACGGCGTTCACGTCCGACTCGAGGGCGGTGACGTCGTTGACCACGATCAGGTCGCACCGCTTCGCCGTGATCTTGGCGCACGCCCGCTGGGGATCGGCTCCGGGCTCGAGCGCGAACGCCACGAACCACTGGCCGGGCCGCTCGCGCCGGGCGAGCGTGGCGATCACGTCCGGCGTCGGCCGCAGGTCGAGCTTCAGTCCCTGCCCCTGACGCGGGATCTTGCCCTGACGACGCCGTACCGGCTCGAAATCACACGGCGCGGCAGCGGCGATCACCCCGTCACAGCCGGGCAGCTGGGCGAGCGACGCCTCGAGCATCTCCGCCGTGGTCACGACGGGAATGACCCGCGCCCCGGCGGGATACCGCACCGGGACGGGGCCGCTCACGATCGTCACGGCATGCCCGCGGGCGAGGGCCGCCTGGGCCAGCGCCCGCGCCATCCTCCCGCTGGATGCATTCGTGAGGTACCGCACGTCATCGACGTATGCCCGCGTCGGACCCGCGGTGAGCAGGATCGTGGCCATCGGTCCCGGCGGGCCTCTCGCGATCAGGGCGTCGTCGAACGCGGCGCCCGTCCGGAGAGCGTATCCTCGATCGCCCGGGCGATCTCCTCCGGCTCGGCCATCCGGCCGGCGCCCTGCCGGCGACACGACAGCCAGCCGCTGCCCGGCGGGACGATGCCGATGCCGTCGTCGATCAGCCGGGCGACGTTGCGTTGGACGGCCGGCTTCTCCCACATGGCGGTATTCATGGCCGGGGCCATGAGCACCGGGCACTCGGCGCACAGGAGGAGCGTCGTCAGCAGGTCGTCGGCCGCCCCGCCCGCGGCCTTCGCGAGCACGTCCGCGGACGCGGGGGCGACGACGACGAGGTCCGCACGCGCCGTCAGCTCGATGTGGGCGCCGAGCGGATGGGCCGACGGGTCGAACGACCGCGTCGCCACGGGGCGACCGGTCAACGCGGCGAACGTCGCGGCCCCCACGAACCGCCGTGCATTCGCCGTGAGCACGGCCGTCACGCCCGCCCCGCGCTGCACGAGGAGGCTCGCGAGCGCGGCCGCCTTGTACGCGGCGACGCCACCGGAGACGCCCAGCACGATTTCTCGGTCGACGAGCACCCGCACCTCCCGCGCCGGCGTGTTCCGCGGACCGTCAGAGGACCGTGGGGTCGAAGTCGAGCGGTCCGCCGGCCTCGGCAGATTCGCCCGTGATCCGCAGGTTGAGCGACGTGTCGAGATAGATCTTGTCCTGCTTGATCTCGTCGATGACGATCTGCATCTTGTCATCCGAGTCGGTGTCGACGAGCGGCCGGCTGCCGGCGTTGAGCGCGACGAGCCGCTTCTGGATGAGCGTCGAGAGCTTGAAGCGGCCTCCGACCTTGTTGACGATCTCTTCCTCGCGCAGATCCTCGATCATGATTCGGCTTCCTGATGGGCTTCGTGGGGGTCGGATGGGGACGTCGTGACGGCTGCCGGCGTACCGGCGGGGGGCAGCCCGCCGGCGGGAAAACCTCCAGCGGGAACACCAGCAGCGGGAACACCAGCAGCGGGAACACCAGCAGCGGGAACACCAGCAGCGGGAAAACCTGCGGCCATGAGCACTCGCTCGATCTCCGCGAGCGCCACGTCGACGTTCTCGTTGACGACGCGATGGCGGTAGCGATGGGCCTCGAGCAGTTCGCGGCCTCCCACCTCCAGACGCCGCGCCATCGCCTCGGCCGATTCCGTGCCGCGACCGCGCAGGCGGTCGCGGAGCTGATCGGCGTGTGCGGGCTCGACGAAGATCGTGATGGCCTCGGGGAACCGTTCGAGAATCGACAGTGTACCCTCGACGTCGATCTCGAGCACGACCCACTGGCCGCGGGCCAGCCGCGGAGCCACCTCGTCGACGAGCGTGCCGTACCAGTGCTGGCGGCCGTACACCTGGCAGCATTCCAGGAATTCGCCGGCCCGCCGCCGCCGATCGAACTCCTCGGCCGTCAGGAAGTGGTAGTCGAACCCGTCCCGCTCACCGGCCCGCGGAGGACGTGTCGTGGCGGAGACGCTGGGCACGAGGTGGGGGAGATCCGCGAGAAGACGGCGAAGAAGCGTCGTCTTGCCAACGCCGGACGGGCCGGAGATGACGACGAGCTGGCCGGGTCGGGCATCCATCCCGATGTTCTACCGCAGGTGCCGCCCGCCTGAAAAGCGACCGCTCACTCGACGTTCTGCACCTGCTCCCGGAGCCGCTCGATCCTCGCCTTGATCTCGACGACGGCGTGGGCGATCGCGGCGTCGGGGGATTTCGAGGCGATCGTGTTGGCCTCGCGGCCGAGCTCCTGGGCGAGGAAGTCGAGCTGCCGTCCCGGCGCCTCCGTCTCGAGAAGCCGCTCGAACTGGGCCAGATGACTCTCGAGCCGGACGAGCTCCTCGCTCACGTCGCAGCGTTCGGCGACGAGGGCCACCTCGCGGGCGACGTCGGCGGACGACACCGTCACGCCCTGGGGGCCGAGCGACGACGTCAGGCGGCCGAGGAGGCGGTCACGCCTCGCCTCCACGAGGAGCGGCGCACGGGCGACGATCGGTGCGGCCAGCTCCCGGATGTCCCGGCAGGTGGCCCGCAGGTCGGCCGCAAGCGCGTGCCCCTCCGCGAGCCGCATCCGGTCGAGTGCATCGAGCGCGAGGGCGAGCGCCCGCGACACGACCGGCCACGCGCGGTCCGCGAGTGACCCGTCGATCACGCGTTCGACCACGACTCCCGGCAGCCCGAGAAGGGCGTCGGTCGTGGCCGGCAGCGGCAGTCCCCGCTGCGCGCAGAACCGCTCGAGGTCGTCGAGGTACGCACCGAGCTGGGCGGAATCGAGCCTGCGACCGGCGACGTCGGCGCCGGTGAATTCGAGCGTCATCTGCACGCTGCCGCGCCGCACGCGGCTGCGCACCACTCCCTCCGCCCGCGCCTCGAGCACCGCAAAGCCGTCACGGGCTCGGAGCGCGAACTTGAGGAAGCGATTGTTCACGCACCGCAGCTCGACGCGGCACGATCCGACGCCATCGACCGCCATGCCCTCCCCGCAGCCGGTCATGCTGCGGACCGCGGTCGCCGCGCGGGCCTCGTCGGACGGGCAGGGAGCGGTCACGCCGGCGGTTCACTTCTCGGCGGGAGGTGGCGGCGAAGCCGGCGCTGGGGCGTCGGCTGCCGGGGGTGCCGGCGCCGCGGGTGTCGCCGGCGGCGGTGGCGGCGTCGCGGCCGCGGGATCGGGGGTCGGCGTCGCCGGAGCGGGAGTCGTGGCAGCGGCAGCAGGCGGTGCATCCGGGGCAGGGGCCGTCGCCGGGGCGGATGGCTCACCCGGCTTCTCGGGCGTGGCAGAGGCCGGGTCGGTCGCGGGGGCGGGTGGCACGGACGACGGCATCGGCGTCATCGCCTGCGGCGCCGACCCGCCGAGGTCCGGAGAGAAGAGCGACTGCTGCCGTCCGAGCACGTTGATCGACAGGATGCACAGGCCGATCCAAAAGGCGGCCACACCGACGGTGATCCGCGTGAAGATGTCGCCCGCCTTGGTGCCGAAGGCGCTCTGCCCCCCCATGCCGCCGAGGGCCCCCGTCAGCCCGCCACCGCGACCGCGCTGGATGAGCACCAGCAGCACGAGAAAGAGCGACGTCATGACGAGCATGAAGCCGAGCACAAAGCGGATCAGCGTGATCATGGAGGGGTCGGGCTCCGGACAGGTGCGGGACGCGGGAGTCCCCGCGAACCCGCGTTAGGGTACCGTGCCGCATGCCGACGGCCTACCCCGATGAGAGCGGCGCCTCACACGGCGACGGCCATCCGCGGCGTGCGCTCAGTCACGGGGCGAAGGCCTGGGCGATGGCGAGGAAGTCGGCCGCCTTGAGGCTCGCACCACCGACCAGCGCGCCGTCGATGTCCGCCTGTGCCGCCAGGGCGGCCGCATTGTCCGGCTTCACACTGCCGCCGTACAGGATCCGAATCCCCGCAGCCGTCGGCGCGTCGGCCAGCCCGCCGAGGAGCCCGCGCACGAGGGCGTGCACCTCCTGGGCCTGGGCGGGCGTGGCGACCTTGCCGGTGCCGATCGCCCACACCGGCTCGTACGCGACCACGACCCGCGCGAGTTCGGCGGGAGGGATTCCGGCGAGTGAGCCACGCACCTGCGTGGTGACCACGTCCGCCGTCCGCCCCTGCTCCCGCTCCTCGAGCGTCTCGCCGACGCACACGATCGGCACGAGGCCTGGCGCGAGAGCCGCCCGCGTTTTGGCGTTCACATCGGCATCGGTTTCGCCGTAGAGCGCACGCCGTTCCGAGTGTCCGAGGATCACGTGGCGACACCCGAGGTCGAGCAGCATCGGCGGCGCGATCTCGCCTGTGAAGGCACCGGCCGGCTTGTCCGCCATGTTCTGGGCGCCGAGGGCGACGCCGCTTCCCGCGATCGCATCGCCGACGGTCTCGAGGTAGACGGCTGGCGGGCAGAGCACGAGTTCGACCGTTCCGACGGCGCCGCGGCCGGCCACGACTGCCGCGGCGAGGTGCCGCGCGGACGCACGGTCGAGGTTCATCTTCCAATTGCCGGCGACGAGCGGCGAGCGTGGGGATCGCGACATGGGGGCCTCCGGGCTGTGGAGCCGCAGGATAAAGCCGGGAGCGGAAAGCCGAAAGGTCGCCGGCCCGCGGCCGGGCTCACCCGACGGGGGCGGCAGCCGCGTACGAGCCGAGGATCACGACCCGCTTGCAACGCTTCTCGAGCGACGCGATCGCCCGCCGCACGCGCAGGTCGCTGCGGTGCCCTTCCAGTTCGACGAAGAAGATGTAGCCGCGTTCCTCCCCCGGGAGCGGGAACGACTCGATCCACGTGAGATTCAGCCGCTGCCGCTTCGGGATCGCCAGCGCGTCGGCGAGCCCACCGGGACGGTGCTCGATCTCGAACATGAGTGCCGTCTGGTCCCGGCCCGTCCGCTCGGCGTCGGCGTGGCCGATGACCGCGAATCGCGTGGTGTTGCCGGCGACGTCCTCGATGTTCTCGGCGAGCACCGCGAGGCCGTAGTGGACGCCCGCCTGGCGACTGGCGATGGCGGCGCCGTCCGACGTCGCCGCAGCCCGCTCGGCGGCCGCGCTCGTGCTGGTCACCTCCACGAGTCGCGCCGACGGCAGATGGCGGGCGAGCCAGTTGCGACACTGCGAGAGGGCCTGGGGCCGGCTGTACACCTCGCGGATGGCCGAGCGATCGCAGGCGGCCAGCAGGTTGTGGTGGATGCGCAACGGCACCTCCGCGCAGATCTTCACGGGGAGCCGCGCGAAGTTGTCGAGCGTGTCGGCGATCCGGCCGTCGGTCGAGTTCTCGAGCGGCACCACGCCGTAGTGCGAGTGGCCGGCGTGCACCTCCTCGAACGCCGCCGAGATGCTGGCGACGGGCACGAAGTCGACGGAACTTCCGAAGCGGTGCAGGGCGGCGAGGTGGCTGTACGTCCATGCGGGGCCGAGGTGGGCGACGCGGAGGTGCTGCTCGATCGCACGGGAACCGGAGATGAGCTCCCTCCAGATCGCCTTCACGCTGTCGTCGGCGAGCGGGCCCTCGTTGGCCGCCGCGACCCGCTCGAGAACGGCTTCCTCGCGAGAGGGATCGTAGGTGGCGCTGCCGGTCGATTGCTTGAGCAGCCCGATCTGTCGGGCGACGTCGGCCCGCTGGTTCATGAGGGCGACGATCTGACGATCGAGCGCGTCGATCCGGGTGCGCAGCGCCGCGAGCCCGGCTGGTTTCCCGGCGGCGGACCCACGGGCGGAGCCGGACTTCGTCATGTGGTTCTCGTCGGACGGATTGGACACGGGACCGGCCAAAATGGCAGGCCCGCGATTGGCTCCCTGCGGGCTCCCGCCGCCCGAAGACCACTGTAATCGGAAGTCGCCACGGGTAAATACGGCCGTCCGAAGCCGTCTTCACCGGGTGCTCACGGAGGCCCGACGATTCGCGGACCGATGGCACGCTCTTTGCTTTCTCCAGAGGTGCAACAGTGGCGGGCCGACAATGCGGCGCGGCCCCGCAGCGGTCACCGGGAGGAGGACACCCAGCACCATGGCGACGAAGCAGGGCGAGAAGATCATCGGCATCGACCTCGGCACGACGAACTCCGTCGTGGCGGTCATGGAGGGCAAGGAGCCCAAGGTGATCGCGAACAAGGAGGGCAACCGCCTCACGCCGAGCGTCGTCGCCTTCAACGACAAGGGTGAGACGCTCGTCGGCGACATCGCCCGCCGGCAGGCGGTGACCAATCCCAAGCGCACGATCTATTCGATCAAGCGGTTCATGGGCCGTCGGCACAACGAGGTGGCCGGCGAAGAGAAGATGGTGCCGTACGAGGTCATCGGCGGCCCCGAGGACTACGTGAAGGTGCGTGCCGGCGACCAGTCGTTCACGCCGCCGGAAATCTCCGCGCAGGTGCTGCGGCGGCTCAAGGAGGCGGCGGAGAGCTACCTCGGCCACAAGGTCAACAAGGCCGTCATCACCGTTCCGGCCTACTTCAACGACGCCCAGCGGCAGGCGACGAAGGACGCCGGCCAGATCGCCGGCCTCGAGGTGATGCGGATCGTCAACGAGCCGACCGCGGCGGCACTCGCCTATGGCCTCGACAAGAAGAAGGACGAGAAGATCGCCGTGTTCGACCTCGGCGGCGGCACGTTCGACGTGTCGGTGCTCGACGTCTCGAAGGACGGCGTCTTCCAGGTGGTGAGCACCAACGGCGACACCCACCTCGGCGGCGACGACTTCGACCAGGCGCTCATCAACCACGTCGCCGACCAGTTCCAGCGGGAGCAGGGGATCGACCTGCGCAAGGACCCGATGGCGATGCAGCGACTCCAGGAGGCGTGTGAGAAGGCGAAGAAGGAGCTGTCGAGCGCGCAGAGCAGCGACATCAACCTGCCGTTCATCACGGCCGACGCCACGGGACCGAAGCACCTCCAGGTCACGATCACGCGGGCCCAGTTCGAGCAGATGACCGACCACCTCATCGAGCGGTGCCGCGGCCCGGTGCTCAAGGCGCTCGAGGATGCCAAGCTCAAGCCGTCGCAGATCGACGAGGTCGTGCTCGTCGGCGGCTCGACGCGGATCCCGAAGGTGCAGGAACTCGTCCGGAAGATCTTCGGCAAGGAGCCCCACAAGGGCGTGAATCCCGACGAGGTCGTGGCGCTCGGCGCGGCGATCCAGGGAGGCGTGCTCGGCGGCGACGTGCAGGACGTGCTGCTCCTCGACGTCACGCCGCTGTCTCTCGGCATCGAGACCGAGGGGGGCATCTTCACGAAGCTCGTCGAGCGGAACACGACGATCCCCACCGACAAGAAGCAGGTCTTCAGCACGGCCGCCGACAACCAGACCGCGGTCACGGTGAGCGTGTTCCAGGGCGAGCGGCCCATGGCGCGGGACAATCGGCTGCTCGGCCAGTTCAACCTCGAGGGCATCCCGCCGGCGCCCCGCGGCACTCCCCAGATCGAGGTGAAGTTCGACATCGACGCCAACGGCATCCTCAACGTCAGCGCGAAGGACCTCGGCTCGAACAAGGAGCAGACGGTCCGCATCGAGCAGTCGAGCGGGCTGACGGAGTCCGAGATCGAGCGGATGCGGAAGGACGCCGAGGAGCACGCCGAGGAGGACAAGCACAAGGCCCGCCTCGCCGAGGTGCGGAACCGTGCCGAAGCCCTCTGCTTCCAGACCGAGAAGCTCATCAAGGAACACGAGGCGAAGCTCTCGGCGTCCGACAGGGCTCCGCTCGAGGCGGCGATCACGAAGGCCCGCGAGACGGCGAAGGGGGAGGACGTGGACGCGATCCAGTCGGCCCACGACGCCCTCGAGCAGGCGGCCCACGCGCTCTCGAAGGTGCTCTACGAGCAGACCGCGCAGCGGGGCGGTGCGGCGGGTGAGCCGGGAGCGGCGGCGACCGCCGGCGCGGCCACGGGCGGCGACGACGCGATCGACGCCGAGTTCGAGGTGAAGAAGGACGCGTGAGCGATCGGCCGCGCGTGACACACGCGGTGGCGGCCCGATGCCCCGCGTAGAAGGGGAGGGTGCGCCATGCCGTTCCGGTTCGACAAGTTCACGATCAAGGCCCAGGAGGCGGTGCAGAACGCCGTCGAGCTCGCGGGCCAACGCGGAAATCCGCAGGTGACGCCCGTGCATCTCCTGCACGCCCTCGTCGCCGAGCGCGAGGGGATCGTGCGGCCGCTCTTCGAGAAGATCGGCGTCGATCGGGGCCAGCTCGAGCGGATCATCGAGGCCGAGCTTTCGCACCTGCCGAAGGTCTCGGGCGGGGCGCAGCCGCAGCCGGACCAGGAGTTGATCAAGGTGTTCGAGGCGGCGACGACCGAGTCGCACGCCATGAAGGATGAGTTCGTCTCCACCGACCACCTGCTCCTGGCCCTCGCGAAGACCCCCTCGAAGGCCCACACGGTGCTCGGCCTCGCGGGCGTGCGCGAGAAGGAGCTGCTCGCGGGGCTGCAGGCGGTGCGGGGCCAGTCGCGGGTGACGGACCAGAACCCCGAGGAAAAGTTCCAGGCGCTCGAGAAGTACGGGATCGACCTCGTGCAGCGGGCCAGCCAGGGCAAGCTCGACCCGGTGATCGGCCGCGACGCCGAGATCCGCCGCGTGATCCAGGTGCTCTCGCGCCGCACGAAGAACAACCCCGTGCTCATCGGCGAGCCGGGCGTGGGCAAGACGGCGATCGCCGAGGGGCTCGCCCTGCGGATCGTGCAGTCGGACGTGCCGGAAAACCTCCGCGGGCGGCGGGTCGTGGCGCTCGACCTGGGCGCGCTCATCGCCGGCACGAAGTACCGCGGCGAGTTCGAGGACCGTCTGAAGGCGATCCTCCGCGAGGTGGAGGCCGCCGCCGGGAACGTGATTCTCTTCATCGACGAGCTGCACACCGTGATCGGCGCCGGGGCGGCCGAGGGGGGCTCCGACGCGGCCAACCTGCTCAAGCCGGCCCTCGCCCGCGGTGAGCTGCGCTGCATCGGTGCGACCACGCTCGACGAGTACCGCAAGCACATCGAGAAGGACGCCGCCCTCGAACGGCGCTTCCAGCCCGTCTTCGTGGGCGAGCCGAGCGTCGAGGACACGATCGCGATCCTCCGGGGGCTCAAGCCCCGCTACGAGGCGCACCACAAGGGGGTGAAGATCAAGGACTCCGCGCTCGTCGCGGCGGCGGAACTCTCCCACCGCTACATCGCCGACCGGTTCCTGCCCGACAAGGCGATCGACCTCATGGACGAGGCGACGAGCCGGATCGCGATGGAGCTCCAGAGCGTCCCGAGCGAGATCGACGAGGTGCAGCGGCGGCTCGTCCAGCTCGAGCTCGCCGGCCGCCAGCTCGCGGAGGAGACCGAGGAGCATGCCCGCGACCGGCTCGCCGAGATCGAGGCGGAGTCCGCGGACCTCCGCCGGAAGCTCGCGAGCCTCCGCGAACAGTGGGAGGCGGAGAAGAGCGGCGTGGGGAGCGTGCAGGAACTCCGCAAGCAGCTCGACGAGGTGGAGCACGAGTTCGCCCGCGCCGGCACCCAGATCAAGGAACGGCAGTCGAGCGGGCTGCCGGTCGAAGAATCGCTCTACCAGCGACTCTACGAGCTCGACGTGAAGCGGAAGGGGCTCGTCCAGCGGCTCGAGCAGGAGGGGACGGAGAAGGAGGGGAAGGAGGCGGTCGGCAGGCCTGCGAAGCGGCTCCTGCGTCGCGAGGTCGGCCCTGAGGAGATCGCCGAGGTGGTCAGCGCGTGGACCGGCATCCCGGTGACGCGGCTCGTCGAGAGCGAGCGTGCCAAGCTCCTCGTCCTCGAGGAGCGGCTCCACCAGCGCGTCGTCGGCCAGGACGAGGCGGTCGAGGCCGTGAGCGACGCGGTCCGGCGCAGCCGCGCGGGCCTGCAGGATCCGAACCGGCCCATCGGCTCGTTCCTCTTCCTCGGCCCCACCGGCGTCGGCAAGACGGAACTCTGCAAGGCGCTCGCGGAGGTGCTCTTCGACGACGAGAACGCGATGGTGCGGATCGACATGAGCGAGTTCATGGAGAAGCACACCGTCGCCCGCCTCATCGGCGCGCCTCCGGGCTACGTCGGCTACGAGGAGGGAGGACTGCTCACCGAGGCGGTGCGGCGGCGGCCCTACTCGGTCGTCCTGCTCGACGAGATGGAAAAGGCCCACCGCGACGTCTTCAACGTGCTCCTCCAGGTGCTCGACGACGGCCGGCTCACCGACAGCCTCGGCCACACGGTCGACTTCACGAACACGATCGTCGTCATGACGAGCAACGTCGGCAGCCAGATCATCCAGGAGATCACGAAGGAGGGGGGCGGCGAGCAGGAAATGCGCGACGCCGTGAAGGACGCGCTCTCGGCCCGCTTCCTGCCCGAGTTCCTCAACCGGATCGACGAGACGATCATCTTCCACCCGCTCGACCAGAAGCACATCCACCGGATCGTCGAGATCCAGCTGCGTCGTCTCGTCACCCAGGCGGCCAAGGCGGGCATCA
>Ga0214917_10002580_pt1 | contig 21859 bp, 18 predicted proteins | sample LL_1208_BB_MetaG_FD_177983 | JGI IMG/M metagenome (GOLD analysis project Ga0214917, IMG submission 177983) | Freshwater microbial communities from Lake Lanier, Atlanta, Georgia, United States - LL_1208_BB | ecosystem: Environmental > Aquatic > Freshwater > Lake | place: USA: Georgia | collected...
TGCTTCGCTGCCGTTATCCGCGATCTCGTGAAGGAATATTCGTGGGAACCCATCCTGATGGGAGGCCCGGGTGACGCCAAATCCTGCCAGGCCGTGGCCGAAGCCTATCGCTCCCCCATCCGGGATCTTTCCGGAAAAACCTCCGCCCTTGATCTCGCCCACTGGATCGCCCACGCCCACTTCGTTCTCTGCCACGACAGCGGTCCCATGCACCTGGCCGCCTTTCTGCGCCGCCCCGGCGTGGCCATTTTCGGATCCACCGAGCCCGCCTGGACCGGTCCGCTGGGCAACACCGTCACCGTGGCCCGCCACAAGGTCTCCTGCAGTCCCTGTTTCCTCAAAGTTTGCCCCCTCGACCGGCGCTGCATGACCCGCCTCAGCCCTGAAGAGGTTCTCACTGCCTGCCGGCATCGGCTTTCCCAAAAATGAGCACCAAGGGAACTTCTCGCGTGATGTTGGCCATCGGGACCTCACGCATCCTGGGTCTGGTCCGGGAGGTCCTCCTGAACACCGTCCTCGGGGCCGGCAAGGAACTGGACGCCCTCATCGCCGCCTTTCGTATCCCCAACCTCCTCCGTGATCTTTTTGCCGAAGGAGCCCTCTCCACCGCCTTCGTCACCACCTTTTCCCAAAAACTCGCCAAGGAGGGCAAGGCGGCCGCTTACCGTCTGGCCAACAACGTCAACACCCTCCTCTTCATTGTCCTCACCACTATCGTGGGCGTGGGCATCCTCGAGGCCGACTTCCTTGTCCATTTTTTCAATCCCGGTTTCACCGCCATTCCCGGCAAAACGGAACTGACCGTCGAGCTCACCCGCATCCTTTTCCCTTTTATTCTCTTTCTTTCCCTGGCCGCCGTCTACATGGGCCTCCTCAACAGCCTCCACCATTTCGGCCTGCCCGCCCTCGCCTCGGCCGTTTTTAACCTCGTCTCCATCGGGTTGGGCCTGCTTATGGCCTGGTGGCTGGATCCCCGCTTCGGCCCAAAGTCGGTTTATGGATTTGCCATCGGGGTTCTCGTTGGAGGTCTGGCCCAGTGGCTGGTGATGGTTCCGCGTGCCTTGTCCGTCGGCTACCACGGACATTGGCTCATCGATTTCCGGGATCCGGGGCTTCGCCAGGTTCTCCGTCTCCTCGGACCCGCTTCCATCGGCGCGGCCGCCATCCAGGTCAACGTCCTCGTGAACGGCTACTTCGCCTCCTACCTCGAGAACGGCTCCGTCACCTGCCTGAACAACGCCTTTCGTCTCATCCAACTGCCCATCGGCCTCTTTGGCGTGGCCGTGGCCACGGTTACCCTTCCCCATCTCGCACGGCATGCCGCCTTGGAGGAAAAGAAGGCCCTGCAGGACCGTCTGCTCGTCGGCGTTCGCCAGACTCTCTTTCTCACCCTTCCTGCCGCCATCGGCCTTTTTCTCCTGGCCGAACCTGTGATCGCCTCGATCTATCAGTACGGCCGGTTCACCGCGGACGACACCGCCCGCACCGCCCTCGCCCTCAAGGGCTATGCCCTCGGACTGGTTTCCTACTCCTGCATCAAGGTGGTCGGCCCCGTCTTCTCGGCGATCGACAAACCCGGCATTCCCCTGCGGGTCAGCCTCACCGGCATTTTTCTGAACGCCGGCCTGAACTACCTCCTCATCCGTGTTTACCATCTCGGCATCCTCGGCTTGACCCTTTCCGTCGCCTCCACCGCCACTCTCAACATCTTGCAACTGGTGTGGGCCTCCCAACGGCATGTCGGCACCTTCTTCCGGCCGGATTTTCTGCAGGCCTTGGTCCGGATCGGGCTCAGCTGCATCGTCCTGATCGGGGCGCTCAGGGTCGGTTCCTGGTTCATCGACCCTCTTGACGGTCCGGTTATCGTCCGCGTGGCCGGCACCCTGGCCCTCTGCACCCTCGGCGCCGCCGCCTACTTCCTCGCAGCCACCTTGCTGGGGCTCTCCGATGTTCGGTTATTCTTTCGTAAATCCAGGGCCAAGCAGGTTAAGGGGTTCAGGGATGAAGCATGAACGAATCCAAACATCGGAGCCCCTCGATCCCTGAATTCCCGGATCTCTCAGCTCACCATCGCCCCTCGGCCGTTTTCTGCTACAAACTATCGGCAGGCGCCCGTAGCTCAGGGGACCAGAGCAGCGGATTTCTAATCCGCGGGTCGGTGGTTCGAATCCACCCGGGCGTGACCGATTTCCAATCCAAGCCGCCAAGGCATCCCCAACCTTGATCCCCAGGCCGGAAACCGGTTATTTGCGGTACGCCGTCGGATTAGTTCCGTAAAATACCACCCGGTTGCTTCCCTTGGCCTGAAAGTAGGAGGCCGGCGTCGACTCCGCCTTGGATGGATCGGTATGAAATTTAATCTCCGTGAAATCGTCAAAACCGTCCCCGTCGGAATCCTTCAGTTCCCCGGCGCTCCGTGCCGGCAAAACCGGTTGCCCCTTCCTGACCCACTGTCCACCGACCCAGAAATAACCCCGCTCCCGCATCGAGGCCTCCAGATCCAGTTCCGATCGTGCCGTCTTTTCCCGCTCCCCCTGGGCTTCCGCGGCCTTTCCGGACAGGACATCCCGCGCGGGAACCCCATAGACGATCCCCGCCGGATCGTCGCCGGCCAGCGCCATCCCCGAAAGATGCGCCCCCAGCAATGCCAGCGGGATCAGGAGAGGGTTTTTCATTTTTTGGCACCCGCCCCACCCGGGCTTTCTTTCCGGAACACAATCCTCGCCACCTCCGCAGTCCCTTCCGCAATGGGCAAATGGCCGACTCCCGGCAGTTCCGTGATCCTGGCTTGGGGCAAGGCCTCCTTCCAGATTCCCACGGACCTCCGCACGGCCGAGAAGGTCTTTTGCCCGTGGAGGATATCCACGGCCAGGGGCATTCCCCGAAACTGTTCCGGGTAGCCACACTCATCCAGCATCCGGAGATATCTCCACGTCACGCGATGATTGACGTGCGTGAAGGATGCCGTCAGGTCGGTTTCCCCCGCCCGTTTTTCCCGGAGAAAGAGATTGGTGAGCCAACGCCCGGCAGGATTCGCAAAGGTGGCCGCATAAAGGGGAAACCCCAGCAGGGGCAGCAGGAAGAACCGGAAATACCACGGGCAATATGCGAAGGGATCAATCAACACCAATCGCGCCACCACCTCCGGCCGCCCCATCTCGCGAAGTTCTCGGGCCACAAAGGCCGCAAGAATCGCCCCGCTGCAACTACCCACCAAAATGAGATTCCTCATCCCCAGGTGAACCACCTCCTCCGCCACATCGCTGGCCATCGCCCGTAAATTCCATTCGGATGGTTGTTCAGAAAAACCGCACCCGGGAAGATCAAAACTGAAGAAGGTCCATCCTTCCGGCATCCGCTTCCAAAGCGGCGCAAAGGTGCGGTGATCCCCGCTCCAGCCGTGAAAACCCACCACCCCCCGCAACCCTTCCCCGGTTTCGTAAATAAACATTCCCGCATTCTCCCCTGCCCCCGCGGGGAGACAACCCCGCCTTGTCCCGATCCTTAGCCGCTGTCCTGCTCCTCCAGCTTGTGGAGAACCCGGATGGCGGGCTCAAAGTTCTGCTCGGCAGCACGCCGGTAGCAGCGGACCGCCGCGGCGACGTCCCGACCAACCCCGACCCCTTGCATGTAACAGTTCCCCAAGCGGTAAAGCCCGGCGGGATACTCCAAGTCCGCCGACTTCTGATACCACCGCACCGCCTCCCGCTCATCCCGTTCCGTCCCACGCCCCTGGAGAAGACAATCCCCAAGGCTGATCTGGGCGGCGGGAAAACCCTGCCCGGCGGATTCGCGCCACCAGCGGACGGCCTCCGCCGCATTGGCGGCGACACCGTAGCCCTGCAGAAGACACCCTCCCAGGTTGAATTGCGCCTCGGCATGCCCTTGTTCTGCCGCCTTGCGGTACCAGGCCACGCCTTCTCCCTGATTCCTGGAAATGCCCAGACCGAAAAATAGGCAGTTTCCCATACGAAACTGCGCTTCCCGGTCGCCGCCTTCCGCCTCGGCCCGCAGGGCATCACTGTAGTCCTTCCCTTCCTGGCCCCAACCCGGCAGGGCCCCGCCAACAGACCAGGCCAGCAGGAATAGGATAGCCAACGGGGTTTTCCCCTTTACGATGACTCCCATGAGATTTCTTTTAGGAATGCTTCTTGTTGGCGGACTATTCCTTTGCAGCCTGCAAGCCCAGGACCGCGATGGCGACCAGGACGGCGGACGTTCCGGGGAGTTGACGCCGACCGCCCCTCGGAAGGTCACCATGGCAAATCCGGTGAAGCCCGACTGGTTGCCCCAGCCTCACGGAAAATAAACTCCTCAAGGCCGCTTCAGCGGCGGCTCGGGCATGCGCCCGGCGCGAAGGGCATCCAAAGTGGCCGGATCTCCCCAGCGATCCTGGTTAAGGCTCAAAATCTCCATCAACATCTTGGAGGGCTTTTGCGATGCCTCCCCCAAGCCGGCTTGGGTTTTTGCCTTGAGAAGGGCCTCCTCGGGAGCCATGCCCCCGGCCTGAAGATCGATCAGGGCGGCCAGCCCTTTGCGCATCCTTTCCTTGGCGTCCCCTTGGGCATCCGGATTCACCGCCGCGGCCACCAACTGCAACAAAGCATCCTGCCCCTGGGATTGGCCCCAAAGGGTTCCCAGCAGATATGCCCCAAGAATCGTGACCAAGAACAGTCTCATCCCAATATCCTAGGCGTTCCGATGGTCAGGTCGAGCCCTCTTCCCGGTCACGGGGGCATTGCCTCTTGCAGGATCCCCGTCACGGGGTACACGAATTCCCTGCCCTTTCCTGTCCCCCTCTTCATGCAACGATTTATCCCCACAAAGAATTCCCAGGAGAACTGATGGGGCTGTTTCGCTATCTCCTTGCTGCCGCCGTCGTGTGGACCCACGCCCACAACCCTTCCTATCCCGGCCTTTTGAATGCCGGTGTCGCTGTGACGAGCTTTTTCATGATCTCCGGATTCTACATGGGACTGATCCTGGAGACCAAATATGGCTCCCATATCAGGGTCTTTTACCTCAGCCGTTTTCTCAGAATTTACCCCTTGTATTACCTGACCCTGGCTTTTGCCCTGGCCATGCTCGTGGTCGCTTCGCTCTGGCAGGGAAATTGGGCCGACCGCCTCGCTTTTTACGCACGCGCCTGGGAAACGGGACACGGCTTTCTCGTTTCCCTGCTGGTCCTCGTGCAGATGATTCTGGTGGGGATCGATTTGCCTTGTCTGTTTTCCTACACGGAAACCGGCCCCCGCCTTCTTCCCTTGGGGGGTTCCTTCGAGGGAATCCTTTTGGAACGCATGCTTGTTTTGCCCCAGGCCTGGACCATCGGATTCGAGGTCCTTTTTTATCTTTGCGTCCCTTGGATTCGCCGCTGGCGGACAAAAACCCTCCTTCTGGTGGCGGTCTTCAGTTTTGCCCTGAAGATGGTTTTCAGGATCCTGAGCCCGGAAGGGGAAAGCTCCAAATGGGAATACCAGTTTTTCCCTCCCCAGTGTGTCTTTTTCCTTCTGGGTTTCCTTGCCTACCGCCACCGGGAATGGATTTCCGGAAAAATGCCGCCGGCCCGACTTCTCGCCGGCCTTTTGGTCCTGCTCGGCATGTTCTTCGCCTGGCCCCAGCTGCCGGCCGCCGGCACCGATCTGGTGTGGTGGGGATTGGTCTTTTTCGCCCTGCCGGGTCTTTTTCAGGCAACCCGATCCTCCCCGGCGGACTCCTTTTTGGGATCCCTTTCTTACCCCCTCTATTTGATTCATGTGCCCATCCGCTGGTTTCTGCTCGGTCCTGGCGGGAGCTACGGAGCCGCGCTTTCCCCCCTTCTCCTTCTCCTTGTCTCCACTTTGGCATCCGTGGGCCTTGCCCTCGTTTTTGAAAATCGATTGGAAAGCTGGCGGGCCCGGTCGGTCCAAAGGCTCCTTTCCTTGCAGCGCCCGGCCACCTAGGAAAACTTCCTTTTTCCGCGAACCCCGTTTAAGACAGCAGAGCACCATGGATCCCGACCCCACTCCGGCATCCCCATGAATCCCCCGCGTCCGTCCCCCGTTTCCGCGGACTGGCCCACCCTGATCCGATCCGTCCCGGCCATGGGCAGGGATCTGCTGACGTTCCGTTACCGGAAATGGCCGACCGGGACCCTGGTGGGCGCCTTCCTTGGAGTTGCCTATCTGGTCAATCCCCTCGACCTGATTCCCGAGGCACTCCCCGGCATCGGGATCATTGACGATGCCTTCGTTTTTGGGGTTTTTCTGACCCTGCTTTCCCGTGACGTGAAAAAGTACCTTACCTGGAGGAATGCCAACGGGGAAAGCAACCGCCACCGCCCATCCTGACCAAGTGCCCCACCGCCTTCTTTTGGGGCGCGGCGGGGACGGGATGCGGGCTGCAAACCCCGCAGGGCGGATTTCTTCGCAAGAACCCCCGGAGACCTATTCCGTCTCCAGCCAATCGCCAATCTCCCGGAAATCCTCGTCCCGGAAAATCACCTCGGTTTTTTTATGGGCAACGGGATCGAAGGGGCGGATGGCCCATGCCGGTTGGCCGTTCCTTTTTCCTCGGAGGACAATTCGCAGCGCGCCCGCGGGAGCCTCGGCCACTTTTCCCTCCACCGCAATCTGGGCAAGACTGTCTTCCAGCGGGATCCTTAGACAAAGAAAAGACTCGGGAATCGTGTTCACGTCCTCCTCAAAAGGTCCTTTGGCCAGAGCCTCCTTTTCCCTTAAATCCTTGAGCCTTTCCTCGTAGTCCTGAATTTCCTTTTGGATCATCTGGGCATCCCCCCGGAACCTGTCCAACTCCCGGGCCTGGATTTTTGTCTGGTCCTGCCTCAGCTCGGGATTGTCACCCCCGGGGTTGCGAAGCTTTCTGGCCTTGGCTCCCAGCCCCTGATACCGGGATTTCCATTCCTTTTCGAAACGGTGCCATTCCTTCAGCTCCTTCTCGATCCAGGCAAACTGCTCGGGGAGCCGGATGCTGGGCGGGGCGCGGTACAGCGCCAGGCGAAATTCGTTCGCGATGATTTCCGCCTGTTGCAGATCCTCGTCCTCCTCGGGATGGTAAAAAAGACCCAAATCCCGCGCCCTTCCCTCCACCTTTTCCAGAAACTCCTTCAAGCGGTCGTCAAACTCCTGGTCCAAAAGACCAGCCTCCTCAATCCAAAGGCGCCGGACGGAAGCCTGATTCTCCTCGACCGTCTTCAGGCTTTTCGTTTTTTCCTCCCCCAAAGCCTGCTCCATCATGCGCATCTTTTCCGTGGTGCCGGCCGCATCCGCTCTGGCAAGGATCAGCGTTTTTTCAATTTCCCGGATCTGGGGCTGTAGCGGCGCCAGCCTCCGTCCGTAGTCCCGGCGCAGCCCCGCCAACCGCTCGCTGAAATCGTACAGCACCAGCACTTCGGGTTTGTCCCCCAGTCGGACTTCATTCAGCTCCACCCTCACCCGAACCACCGTCTTTCGCCACTCGGTCCACACCCCGTATAAAACCATGATCCCGATCGCCGCCCCGATCCCGATCCAGACGTTCCGGTTCCACCCTTTCGCCACCCCCCATGCCTTCCGACCCAGCTCCCGGAAAATCCGGCCCGCCCCAACCCGCTTTTCTTCCGTTGCCGGAGAGCCTCCCCCGGTTCCGGGCTCGGCCGCGGGCTTGGGCGCCAGAATCCTCCGACGGACCCGCGGTTTGTTCTCCTCGACCCGCGTGACCTTGAGCCGGAGCTTTTTCTTGGCGGTATCGGCCTCGCCGCCCGCCGGAGGCGGAGCGTTTTCCTCGGCCATGGTCAGCGCTCTTCCGGATAACTGCCCAACACGCGCAGATCCTGCGTCTGTTTCCGCAAGGCTGCCAGCGCCCGCTGGAGTTCCGGCCGGTCGGCGTGACCGCGCACATCCACGAAAAAGACATATTCCCAAGGCTTCCCCGGGGCGGGCCGAGACTCCACCTTGAGCAGGTTCAGCTTCCGCGCCGAAAAGATTCCCAAAGCCCGGTGCAACGCCCCTGCCCGGTGTGGCAAGCTGAACACCAGGCTGGTCCGGTCCTTGCCGGTTGCCGGGACCGGATCCTGTCCCAGGACCAAAAACCTCGTCGTGTTTCCTACCCGGTCCTGCACGTCCCGCTGCCGGATCTTCAACCGGTAGAGAGATGCCGACAACGGGCTAGCCAGGGCCGCCGCCATGTTTTCCTTCGACGCCCTTCTTGCCCCCTCCGCAGTGCTCGCCACCTCTACTAACCGCGCTTCCGGATGATGGGTGGCCAGCCAGTGACGGCACTGCGCCAATGCCTGCGGATGGCTGTAGACCACGCGGATCGGGCCCCGGGCCGTCCGGCTCAACAATGCGTGCCGTACCGGCAGATAGATCTCCCCGGCGATCCACGCACAGGTGTCGAGAAGGGCATCCTGGGTGGCCCCCACCGATCCCTCCCCGGAATTTTCCACGGGCACCACACCGGCATCCACCTCCCCCCGGTCGACGGCCGAGAATATTTCCGCGATCGTCGCGCACGGGACCAGGTGGGACGAGGAGCCGAAACGCGACCGCGCCGCCTGGTGGCAGTAGGAGGATTCCGGCCCGAGATAGGCGATCCGCACACCCCCCTGCGCCTCCCGGGCGCTGGAAAGGATCTCGCGGTAGATCGAAGAAAGGGACTGCCGGTCCAACCCTTTTCCCGCCTTTGCCTCCAACCGCCGCAGCAGGCTCGCCTCCCGCCCGGGCGCGAGGACGGAAAAGCCGTCCTGCCGCTTCAACCGGCCGATTTCGCGGGCGATCCGGATCCGATCCGCCAGCAGGCGGACCAGTTGGTCGTCCAGGCGGTCAACCTTGCGTCGCAGGCTCGCCAACTTCACGGATCAGCTCCTCCTGTTTGGGCCCCGCCGGGTCGGCCGGGGCCGGCAATTTCACGCGCCGCAACTCCTCCGAGTTCGGCAGCTCCTCCAGATCCTTCAATCCGAAATGTTCGAGGAACAAATCGGTCGTGGCATAGAGGATCGGCCGGCCGGGCGCATCACTCCGTCCCACGATCTTGGCCACGCCACGTTCCACCAGCGTGTCGAGAGTGCCGCTGCAGTCCACCCCGCGCACCGCCTCGATCTCCGCACGCGAAATCGGCTGCCGGTAGGCGATCACCGCCATCGTCTCCAGGGCCGGCGGGCTCAACCGCGGCGGCCGCACCACCCCCTTCAGCTTCGCCACCCATCCGGCAAGCTCCGGGGCCGTGCCGATCCGGAATCCGCCGGCCACCTCGCGCAAAATCAGCCCCCGGGCCGGCAGCGCCTCCGCCAGCTTGGCCAGTTCCTCCCGCACCTCCGTCTCCTTCACCTCGGGAAAGCCCTGTCCACCTTCCGGCCCTTCGCGCAGGAGGGTAGCCAGCCGTTTTGGCTCCAGCGGCTCGGTCGCCGCAAACAACAAAGCTTCCAGGACTCGTGACCACTCCATAAATCAGCCTCCTACGCTGGGGATTCGCCGGTCGGTTGGCCAGTCCCATCCCCTTCCCCCTCCGTCAGCACCGGAGCCGGCGCCGCCCCCTCCGGCACCCGCTGGATGAAGATCGGCTTCAGTGGACCCTCTTGCCGGGCCATCAATTGACGGAGCCGGATCAACTCCAGCAGGGCCAAAAAGGTCACCACCACCTCCCCGCGGGAGGACATCGTGCGGAAGAGTTCCTCAAACAACACCTCCTCACCCACCGGAACCCGGTCGAGCAGGAACTCGATCTTTTGGCCGACGGTGAACTCCTCCTCGACGAAACGCCCCGCCCGCGCCCGCTCCTCCACCCCGCGCAGCACCTTCTGGAAAGCCCATACCAGGTCGAACATCGACACATTGCCGGGCCCCATCATGCCGGCGGGCGCCGATACCCGCTCCGGGGTGCGGCCAAAGATCTTCGAATGCAGGGCCTCCCGGTCTCCCAACTGCCCCGCCGCCTCCTTGAACTTGCGGTACTCGATCAACTGCCGGATCAATTCCCACTTCGGATCCTCCTCCTCCACCTCCTCCGGCGGCCGGTCCTGCACCGGCAGCAAAGTCCGGCTCTTCAGATAAAGCAGGGTTGCCGCCATCACCAAAAACTCCCCCGCGACCGCCAGATTCTCCTCCTTCATCTTGTCCAACCGCGCCAGGTACTGCTCCGTGAGCTTCTCCAGCCGGATGTCGTAGATATCCATCTCCTGTTCCTTGATCAGGTGCAGAAGCAGGTCGAGGGGCCCCGTGAAGGCGCTTAGCTCCACCCGGAGGTTCTCGTTCGAGGGGATTTCCAACATCGGGTTCACGACTTCGTCCCCACCGCGGCCCGCACCCGTGCCAACACCCCGTCCGCCGTCTTCCGCGCCTTGGCCGCCCCCTCGGTCATCCAGCGGGCCACTTTCTTCGGATCCGCCGCCAACTCCTCCCGCCGCTTGCGCAGGGCCGCAAACTCCTTCAGCACCATGTCCGCGAGCATTTTCTTCAAATCCCCGTAGCCCGTCCCGCCCTTTTCCATCCTCGCCCGGAACTCCGCCCTCTCCCCCTCCGTCCCCATCAGCCGGGCCAACCCCCACAGCGTGCTCCCCTCGACCGCCTTCGGCGATTCCACGGGGGTCGAGTCTGTCTTAATCCCCATGATCGCCTTCCGCAGTTCCTTCTCCGGAGCAAAAATCTCCAGCGTGTTGTTGTACGATTTGCTCATCTTCTGCCCGTCCACCCCCGGCACCACCCCCGCCTCCTCCCGGATGATCGACTCCGGCAGCTTGAAAACCGGACCAAATTTGTCGTTAAACTTTCCCGCCACATCGCGCGCCACCTCCAGATGCTGCTTCTGGTCCTGCCCCACGGGCACGCGATCCGCGTCGTAGAGCAGAATGTCAGCCGCCATCAGCACCGGATAGGCAAAGAGCCCGTGCGAGGGCGAAATCCCCTTTGCCACCTTGTCCTTGTAGCTATGGCACCGCTCCAGCAGCCCCATCGGCGTCACCGTGGAAAGGTACCAGGCCAGCTCATGCACCTCTGGCACCGCGCTCTGACGGAACACCACCGCCTTTTCCGGGTCCACCCCGCATCCCAAAAGATCCAGGAACGTCTCCTGGACCAACCCGGGGAGCTGACCCGATGCCGCTGCCCCGGTCAGGGCATGGTAATCCGCAAGGAAATAGTAGGCCTCTCCCTTCGTCTGGAGCTCGACGGCGGGGCGGATCATGCCGAAATAGTTGCCCAGATGCAGCCGTCCGGTCGGCTGAATCCCCGAGAGATAACGCATCCTTGATCGTGGCCTCGCGAAGCCCTTGTCGGCCAGAATTTTCCTAAAAGTTGTTCAGCTTCTCCACCGCCGGACCAGCCCCACCAACACCCCCTGGACCTGCAGGTCCCGCCGGGGGGTCAAATCGGGATATTCGGGGTTTTCCGACTTCAAAAACCAGCCCCGCCGCTCACTCACCAACCGCTTCAGCGTGACTTCCCCGTCCACCAGGGCAGCCACCACGTCCCCCTCCCTTGGCTCCTTCCTCTCCAAAACCGCCAGATCCCCGTCCCGGATGCCGGCCCCCTCCATGCTGCGCCCCCTCACCTTCACCACAAACGCCCGGTCCGGGGAGCGCAGGCCGAACAGACCCGGCTCCACCGCCAACTGCCGGTCCGGCTGCGACTCCCCCCAATCCGCCCGCCCCGCCGGAATCGAGGTGAAAAAAGGCAGCCACGCGGCTGTTTCCGGCTCGGATCGGGTCATGGCCGCTCCGGCGAGAAAAATCCCCCGGGAACGGCCCCTCCGGACTATCCGCCTGGCCTTTTCCAGCTTGTCGAGAAAGTAGCTGACCGCGCGCGGGCTCTTGAACCCAACCGCCCGCTGAATCTCCCGCACTGTCGGCGGCCGCCGGTGCTTTTCCGTGTAGCTCCGTAGAAACCTCAAAATTCTCTCCCCGGAATCCATTACACATTTGTATAATGAGACTTTGGGGTGACAAGCCAGGACTCGGAACTCTTCATTTACGTTTACGATTACCTTTACGAAACCGTCCGGACCTAGGAACTGCGAATTTCAAACTCTCGCAAACCCAAAGATAAACATAAACAACACGTTCAGCCTTCTGAAATCAGCCCCAAGCCTCGGATCCTTTCTCGCCCATTTTGCGCCTTTTTGCCAAAATACGACGATGCAGACGGTTGAAGCCCGCCCCGCGCAGACGGGGGTTCCCGCGCCCGATCCCTACGAGGCGTGCACCCGCCTGGCCCGGGAACATTACGAAAACTTCCCCGTCGGGCGGCTCGTCCCCAAGAAAATCCGTCCCCATGTCCACGCCGTCTACGCCTTCGCCCGGGTGGCCGACGACCTCGCCGACGAGGGCTACGCCGATCCCCGTCTCCGCGACGGCGCCTCCTCCGCCCCCACGGAAGCCGAACGCCTCGCTGTCTTTCGCAACTACAGGCAGGCCTGGCAAAACGCCCTCGCCGGCAAACCGCACGACCCCCAATACGAGTGGATCTTCACCCCCCTGCTCCGCACCAAGGCGGAGTTCAACCTGCCCGACTCCCTCTTTCTCGACCTCCTCAGCGCCTTCGAGCAGGACATCGTCCAACGCCGCTACGAGGATTTTCCCTCCGTCCTCGACTACTGCCGCCGCAGCGCCAATCCGATCGGCCGGCTCGTCCTCCTTCTCCACGGCCACCGCGAGGAGGAACTCGCGAAGCTTTCCGATGCCATCTGCACCGCCCTTCAGCTGGCGAACTTCTGGCAGGACGTCTCCGTCGATCTTGGGAAAGACCGCATCTACATCCCCCAGGTCGACCTCCGCCGCTTTGACGTGCCCGAGGCCGACCTTTTTGCCGGCAAAGCCACCCCGAATTTCCGCAACTGCCTCCGCTACCAGGTGGAACGGGCCTGGGACCTGTTCCGCGAGGGCGAACCCCTGCCCGCAAGGTTGAAACGTCCCCTCTCATGGGAAATCCGGCTCACCTGGCTGGGCGGAACCAGGATTCTGGAAAAAATTGAAAGCCGGAAATACGACACCCTTTCCCGGCGGCCGATCGTCTCCAAGTTCGACTTCCTGATTCTCGGCCTTCAGGCCTACCTTGGCGGATGAAGTCCGCCCATCTCCCGGGAGGCGCCGGAGAACGCATCACCCGCAAGAGCGGTTCCAACCTCGCCCTCTCCTTCATCTGCCTGCCCAAGGAGCAGCGCCGGGCCATGTCCACCTTTTACGCCTTCTGCCGCACCGTCGACGATGTGGTCGACGAAACCACCGCCCCGTTGCCAATGCGCCAGGCCCGCCTCCACCAATGGCGGGAGGATATTCGCGCCATCTATCACGGCAGCCCCGAGCAGCCCCTTGCCAAGGAACTGGCCCCCGTTGTCCGCCAGTACCTCATCCCTCCCGAGCCACTCCTCGAAATTCTCGACGGGGTGGAAATGGACCTGGCCAAAAGCCGCTACGAGAACTTCGAGGAGCTCCGCAAATACTGCTACGGGGTGGCTTCCGCCGTCGGGCTCGTCTCCATCAACATCTTCTGCTGCCAGACCCGCGCCGCACGCGACTACGCCATTGCCCTCGGCATGGCCTTTCAACTCACCAATATCCTGCGCGATGTCGCCTACGATCTGAAACGTTTCGGCCGGATCTACATTCCCCGATCGGAATGGGAGGCCTTCGGCGTGCAAGAGGCGGATTTTCAGGGCTCCCATCTCACCCCGGGGATGAACCGGCTCCTGCGGATGCAGTATTTCCGCGCCCGCCACTATTTTGAAAAGGCCGACCGTCTCCTGCCGGAAGCCGACCGCCCCCGCCTTGCCGCCGCCCTCCTCATGACCGAGGTGTACCGCGACCTCCTGGAAAAAATCCGCCGCCGGAAGTTCGACGTGCTCAGGGGCCCGATCAAACTCTCCCGCTGGGAAAAGCTCCTCGCCCTTCGGCGGGGTCAAAAACTGCTCAAGCGGGAGATCGCCCCGCGGCGAGCCCCCGCTCGCATTGCCGTGATCGGCGGCGGCTATGCCGGCTGTTCCGCGGCTTTCTCCCTGGCCCGCGAAGGCCACCTTGTCGAGCTGATCGAGGCCAAGCCCCAGCTTGGCGGCCGGGCCCACAGCTACCGGGAGGCCAAGACCGGCACCGTCATCGACAACGGCCAACACATCCTGATGGGCTGTTATCACGAGACCCTTGCCCTGGTCGCCGAGATGGGGAATCTCGACCGGCTCGAACGCCACGACCGGCTGGACCTGCACTTTGTCAGCCCAAAAAAAGGGCAAACCGTTCTCCGTTCCTCGCCTCTCCCTCCCCCATTCCACCTGCTCGCCGGCCTGTTTGGCTTCCGCGAACTCACCTGGCTCGACCGCTGGGCGATCCTTCATCTTCCCGGTCGGGCCCGCAGCATGCCGCCCAAACAGGGCGAAACCGTCCAGGCATGGCTCGAGCGGGTCCGCCAGACTCCCGGCTCGGTTCGAGCCCTGTGGGAGCCTTTCTGCCTTGCCGCACTCAACGCCCCCATCCAGCTCGCCGATGCCTGCCTCTTCTGGGAGGTGACCCGGCGCGGCCTCTTTGGCACCTCGCAGGACGCCGCCATCTACCTAGACAAGGACGGCCTCTCCGGGCTTCTCAGCCCCGAACTCAACGCCTTTCTGGAATCGGCGGAGGGCAGGATCCGCACCGGCACACCGGTGGAACAGTTGGAATACGACGAGATCCATCAGCATGTCCGGACGGTGAAGTTCAAGGACGGCACGGAGGAAAAATACGACGTGGTTGTGTTGGCGGTCCCCTGGACCCCCGCCGCCAGGATGATCCCCGCGGTCGATCGGGCCTCCCAGCTGGCCGCCATGCTCAAGCCGGGGCCGATCCTCGGAATCCACCTTTGGACCGACCGCCCCCTCACGCCCCACCTCATCACCGGATTTCTCGATTCCCCGCTTCACTGGGTTTTTGACCGCACGTCCACCCTGCCCGCCGGCTCAACCGGCCACCTCTACGCGGCCGTGATCAGCGCCGTCACCGACCTGATCGACCAGACCGGAAAATATCTGGTGGAGCTGATCCTGGGCGAGATTCAGCGGATGGTTCCGGAAAGCCGGGAGGCCAAGGTCACCCACCATGTCGTCTACAAATCGCGCGATGCCACCTTTTGGGGCCAACCCGGCATGCCGTTGGCCCGACCCGGTCCGGTCACCTCGGTGGAAAATCTCTTTCTCGCCGGCGATTGGACCGAAACCGGCCTCCCCGCCACCATCGAGGGCGCCGTCCTTTCCGGCTTTCAAGCCGCCGATGCGGTGGGTTGAACATTTGGTGAGGTTGCCTCCGTGAGATAATCGCGGCCGCCTGACAAAGTCGGCCCGACCATACCCTCCAATTCCAAATCCAAAATTCCGGTTCGGAAATTCCTTAACCCCGCAACCCCTGGCCCCCGGAATCCCTGGTTTCCCCACCCACCCAATCCAGAAACTCCCCCAGCGCCTTTGACATCACATTCCTCGCATGAGTGCAGCCCCCCACCGCGGGAAGCAGCTCCCGCAACCGCCACGGACGCAGGGCCAAATGCAGTGCAATCTTCAGCGGGGTGCTTTTCCCGGTGATCGCATCGCACCCCAAAAGCAAGAGATCCGCCGGTAGCAGTTTGTCCGCGTGGTCGCTCACCGCCCTGAGGCCGACGAGGGGCACATCCCGCTTCCGGCAAGCCTCGGCCACATAATCCCATTCCATTTCCACCAGACCACACCCCGTCTTTCTTCCCAGTTCCAGCTTTGCCAGCCCCGTCTCGATGATCTCGTGGGCCGTGTGCCACTTGCCGGCGCGCACTGCCGGTTTGGACCGTGCCCACACGGCAAACTCCGGCCAGGCCTCCGCATGGCACGAACTGAGATCCCCCTCGTCCCAGTCCGGATTCAGGGCCCCGGCCAACCCAGCCAGGATCACACCACGGCAGGGATGTTCCGTCAGCCAAGCCTCCACTTTTTTATCCAGTCCCGCATGCCCCATCCCGATCCGGGCCGACACCACCGGCAGGTCCTTCCAGGCTCCCTTGAGGGTTTCCAGGCCTGCCGACAGGCCGCTTTTTCCGCCGATCCGTTTCCAGGTCGGTTCCGCCTCAAATTCCATGGGAAACAGGATCCCAACGGGTAGCAAGGGAACGGAAGACATGGGGAAAACCGCGGAGAATGCCGCAGTCGGGGGGATTAGCGGACCCCGGACGCCCGGACCATCTCGAGGTACTCGCCCAAGGCGAGGAGCGGCCAGTTGTTCCGGTACATGTCGTAGCGAAGGTAGAAGACGCAGGGGAAGCCGGTGCCGGTGATGAGCTTCTCCTCCCAGCTTCCGTCCTTGGCCTGGGTTTCCACCAGATAACGGACCGCCCGGCGCACGCTGGGCCGTTGAATATCCCCGCAGGCGAGCAACCCCATCAGCCCCCAGCCGGTTTGGGAGGCGGTACTGATTCCCCTCCCCTTCATCCGGGGGTCATCGTAGGAGCCGCAGCTTTCGCCCCAACCGCCGTCGGGATTCTGGGTGCACTCGAGCCAGTCACGGGCGCGAACCACCCAGGTGTCGTTCATGTCGTACCCGATGGCGCGCAGGCCGCGCAGGGCCTGCCAGGTGCCGTAGACATAGTTCACACCCCAGCGGCCAAACCAAGAACCGTCCTCCTCCTGGGTCTTGCGCAGGAAAGCCAGGGCCCGCTGGATCTGCGGATGGCTTTTGGGGACACCCAGTTTGCCCATTGTTTCCAACAACCTGCCGGTGATGTCGGCGCAGGGCGGGTCGAGGATGGCGTTGTGGTCGGCGAAGGGCACGTCCTCCAACCAGGCCTTGTTCACGTTCTTGTCGAAGGCGGCGTACCCGCCGTTGTCGCACTGGAAACTCATCGCCCAACCCAGGCCGCGGTCCATCGCCTCTTTCTGCTGGTTCGGGTTGGAGGCCTTTGCCTGGCGCAGGCCGAGGAGCACCTTGGCGGTGTCGTCGACATCGGGATACCAGTCGTTGAAGAACTCAAAGGCCCAGCCACCGGTGATCGGTGTCGGGTTCTTCATCACGTAGTCGCCGCGCATTTTCACTTCCTTGGAAAGAAGCCAGTCGGCCCCCTTCTGCATTGCCGGGTGATCGGGCTTCACGCCGGCGGCGCCGAGGGCCGTCAGGGTGATCGCGGTGTCCCAGACCGGGCTAAGGCAGGGCTGGACGCGGAAGTCCCCGTTGGCCGGATCGTCCACTTCCAATCCCTCCAGATCCTTCACCGCCTTGACCATCCAGGGGTCATTGTCGTCATACCCGAGACAACGGAACGCCAGGATCGCATTCATCATGGAGGGGAAGATCGCCGCCAAGCCCTCGGACTCCGGTCCGGTACGGTCCTTGATCCACTTCTCGGCGACTTTCAGCGCCTTCTTGCGGAACGGTTTCCAGGGAAGGCTTTCCAGGAAGCCCAGCAATTCGTTGACCCGGACGAAGAAATTCTTCATCGAGAAGAAACGGTTTTCCACGGGATGGAAAAAGGGCCCGCCCTCCACGCCGTACGGATACAGCTCGTGGAGCTGTTTTTCCGGCGGCAGATGGGTGACCGGGCGGAAGCTCCGGATGATCGCCATCGGCACCACGATGGCGCGGGTCCAGGAACTCATTTCCGACATGTCAAACGGCGCCCACCTCGGCAGGAGCAGGATTTCCGGGGGAATGTTGGGGAGATACCTCCACGGATACTGCCCGAACATCGCAAGATAGAATTTGCAGTAAGTGTTCGTGCTCGGAATCCCGCCCAGACGCATGGCCGCGGCCCGGGCCTTGCGCATCTCGGGCTCATCCGGGGTGAATCCCGCCAGCTTCAGGCTGAAGTAGGCCTTGACCGTTGCGGTCACGTTGCTGGGCCCGCCCGGGTAAATGGGCCAACCGCCGTCGGGCAGTTGCCGTTGCAGGATATGGCGGACGATCTTGGCTTCCTTGGCGCGATCCACCTTGCCGCGCAAATACATCAGCAGGTGGTAATCACAGGCCACCGTGCTGTCCACAAACAGCTCCCCCACCCAGTAACCCTCGGGTTTCTGTAAACCGAGCAGATGGTCCCGGCAGGCTTGCACGGTCTTTTCGACCGCGGAAAGGTCGACATCAGCCGGATCCAACCCAACCAACTCAGGACTGGGGGTGGACGTCCGCCTGGATTCCGCCGGCAAAACGGGATTCGACATAGCCCCAGACCCTAGCGGGGTGAAAAATTCGGTCAAACCGAACCGAAAATAGCACTAAACACTGATGATCAATTATTTATGAATTAGCCGCCCAAGTAATTAACCTTAGCTCATGCGACTGGGTTAGGGAGGGGTTGGAGGGCCGCACCCGGACATTAAACTGGAAATTACCGGAATCTTTCACCTCCAAACGGCCGGCATACTTGGCCCATCCCTGGGAAACCTCTCCCGTCGGCTCCAGACGGGTGGCCATGGAGGGACCATTCGGATCGACCGCCTTCATATAGGCCTCCACCGCCACCTCCTCATTTTTCAGGGAGCCCAGATGGACCTGGGCGGTAACGGAGACCTGGTCACCCACGCTCACCGTCGCGCCGTTGCCTCCAGCCCAGGTCACCCCGTTCGCCTTCACCTCCGCCCAACTATTGCGCATCCTGTCCTTCCAAACCGCCAGATCCCGGGACTTGGCAAATTTGTTTTCCTCAAACATCCGGCCCTTTTCGGCCGCCTTTCGGTAAAAGTTTTCCGCATATTCCGCCACCATGCGCTGGGTGTTGTAGACGGGCCCGATGGTCATCAGGCTGCGCCGCACCCGGTCAATCCAGCGCTTGGGCACGCCGTTGGAATCCCGGTCATAATAAAGCGGCACAATCTCGTGCTGGAGAATTTCGTAGATGGAGAAGGCGTCGAACTCGTCCTGCACTTCGGGCTCCAACCGAAGTCCGTCCTCCCCGATGGCCCAGCCGTTCGTGCCGTCAAAGGCCTCGTCCCACCAGCCGTCCCGGACGGAGAAGTTGAGACATCCGTTGGTGATGACCTTCTCCCCGCTCGTGCCGCTGGCCTCGAGGGGGCGGGTCGGGTTGTTCAGCCAGACATCGCAGCCGTGATAAAGATGCCGGGCGACGTTGAAGTCATAATTCTCCACGAAGACGATTTTGTTTTTAAAGACCGGCATCTCCGAAGCCTTCACGATCATCTGGATCAGTTTCTTGCCCCCCTCATCCGCAGGATGGGACTTGCCGGCAAAGACGAACTGCACGGGATGCTTCGGATCGTTAACGATCGCCGCCAGTTTTTCCAGGTCGCGGAACAGCAGGGCCGCCCGCTTGTAGGTGGCAAATCGGCGGGCGAAGCCGATGGTCAGCGCCTTGGGATCCAGCATCAGCTGGGCGGAGCGGATCTCCTCGGGCTTCACCCCGTTGCGGATCCGTTGGTTTTTGGCGCTCTCCCGGACGAATTCCAGGAGACGGGTCTTCAGCTTCTGGTGAACGGTCCAATAATCCTGATCCTTGAAATTGGCTCTCTTTTTCCACTGGGCGACCTCGGCCAGGTCGTCCTCGGTGAAGGCACCCTCCTCCTTTTCGAGGAGCTGTCGGATCTCCGGGGCCATCCAGGTGAAGGTGTGGATGCCGTTGGTCACGTGGCGGATGGGGATCTCCTTTTTTGGAACCCCCGGCCAGACCGTCTGCCACATCTCGCGCGAAACGCGGCCATGGATCGCGCTCACCCCGTTGGCCTGACGGGAAAGCCGCAGGGCAAGAATCGTCATGCTGAACGGCTCCTCCTCCGGGTGCGCCCAGGGACGCCCCAGCTTGAGCAGGTCGTCGAAACCGATGCGACAATCCCGGATGTAATCGGCAAAATACTTTTCCATCAGCTTCGGGTCGAAGGCATCGTTCCCCGCCGGCACGGGAGTATGGGTGGTGAAAATGCTGCTGGCCGCCACGGATTGGAGCGCCTCGATGAAGGAAAGTTTTTCGCGGTCGACCAGCATCCGGATGCGTTCCAAGCCGAGGAACGCCGCGTGACCCTCGTTCATGTGGAAGACGGAGGGCCGCAGTCCCATGGCATCAATGGCCTTCACCCCGCCAATGCCCAAAACGATCTCCTGGCGCACCCGCATGTCGTGATCCCCGCCGTACAGCTGGTAGGTGATGTTGCGGTCGTCCGGGGCGTTGGAAGGCAGGTCGGTGTCGAGAAGGAATAAGCGGGTCAGGCCGATCCGGACCTCCCAGACCTTCGCCTTCACCTTCCGCCCGGGCATGTCGAGCTCAACCACCACCGGCGTCTTTCCGTCCGCCGCCAATGCCTCGCGCACCGGCAGGTCGTGGAAGACGTTGTCGACGATGTTGGCCTCCTGCCAGCCGTCCCGGTTGATCTTTTGGGAAAAGTAACCAAAGCGGTAGAGCAACCCCACCGCCACAAAAGGCAGGCCAAGGTCGCTGGCCGATTTGCAATGGTCACCCGCGAGAATACCGAGACCCCCGGAATAGACCGGCAGGGACTCGTGGAAGCCGAATTCCGCGGAAAAATAGGCCACCAGGGGCTGGTCCTTTTTCTCCTTGGGCATGTTCTTGGTGAACCAGGTGCTTTTCCGGTTGAGGTAAGCCTCCAGCTTGTCATGAATCTTTTCGACCCGGTCGCGGTACGCCTTGTCCTTGGAAGCGGCCTCGAGGCGGCTTTGTTTGACCAGACGCAACATTTTCACCGGACTGTGCCCACATTCCTCCCAAAGGGCCGGATCAAGCTCCTGGAAGAGTTCCAGGGCTTCAAAGTTCCAGCTGAACCACAGGTTGAAGGCAATTCGGCGGAGGGACTCCAGCCCCTCCGGAACCCTCGGAACCACGGAAACATGGAAAGGCCACTTCTGGGGCGACACGACAGGGGATGCCATAAAGAAGTGAGAATGAAGATGTTACCTTGGGGAGGCTAGCAGTTTTTGCGGTTTCTCGAACCGGTAAAGACGGCTCGCCGGCCAGTCCAATCCAAAATATCCAGGTTTACGCCTCATCAAAACGGACGATCCGGTGGATCCTCCCTGCCCCGTTCCAAATTTTCCGCCTACTTGATCAACCCCTGGATCTCCTTGAATTTTGGATGCTCTGCCGTCTCCAGCAGTTCAAACAACACCGCCTCGGTGGTGGTCACAACGATCCCGTCGTGCCTCATTTCCTGAAGGGCCAACTGCCGGTCCGTTTCCTTCCTCGATCCCACCGCGTCCGCCACCAGCACCGGTTGCACCTCCCGCAGGCGAAGCTCGTAAACCGTCTGCCGGACACACACGTGGGCCTCACATCCCGCCACCAAAACCCGCTTTCTGCGCAGACCTTTTCCGGCCTCGGCCGCCGAGAACATGGCTTTGGAGATCGGTGATGTCTTGCCGGCCGCCTGCAGAACCGCCGGAAGGGTCTTTCCCAGTTTGGCGGGAACCTGCTCCGTAATTGCCACGGGTATCTCGAGAAGTTTCGCGGCCTTCACCAGGATCTCCACCCGGTCCACCCAGCCCTCCGGTTCCTTCACCGCCCCCGCCAGCTTCTCCTGCACGTCCACGATCAACAGCCCGGTCTCGGAACTTTTCAGCCGCCAGGACATGTCAGCCCTCCTCGGAGGAGGACGACTGCAGGGAGGCGATCACGTTGAGATCCTCCAGCGTGGTCACATCCCCCTTCACGGTCCCGCCGGCGGCGATTTCCTTGAGCAGGCGCCGCATGATCTTTCCGCTGCGCGTCTTGGGCAGGGCTTCGGCAAAACGGATCTGGTCCGGCTTGGCAATCGGCCCGATCTCCTTGCTCACCTGCTCCCGCAAGGCCGTTACCAGGTCGTTCCCCGCCTTTTGACCGGCCTTCAAGGTCACAAAAGCCACCACCGCCTGCCCCTTGAGATCGTCCGGACGCCCCACCACCGCAGCCTCGGCCACGGCGGGATGCGTCACCAGGGCGCTTTCCACCTCCGCCGTTCCCAGCCGGTGACCCGA
>Ga0214917_10002581_pt1 | contig 21857 bp, 29 predicted proteins | sample LL_1208_BB_MetaG_FD_177983 | JGI IMG/M metagenome (GOLD analysis project Ga0214917, IMG submission 177983) | Freshwater microbial communities from Lake Lanier, Atlanta, Georgia, United States - LL_1208_BB | ecosystem: Environmental > Aquatic > Freshwater > Lake | place: USA: Georgia | collected...
ACAATTTAGGGGACTAACACTCACGCTGTATTAAGAGACGCCCTTTGAGCTTGTTAACATGTATAGCTATATACTGGCGCAATTCCTTTACACCTATAGCTAGTTTTTTTGTGTTATTGAATAAGGTTGTCTGTTTTCCTGCAAGTAAGACTAACTAACACAGTATCAATGAGTTATGTTAGTCAGTCTTCTTGTGGGATTATATAAAAAACCCCCCGAAGGGGGTTTAAGGCTGTTAAGCCTTAGCACTGCGAGTTCTGCGAGCAGGTGCAGGAGCAGGTGCGCTAGCACCAGCGATTGCAGACTCGAGCTTTACAAGGTCGATGTCTGCATAGAGACGGGTGGACTTCCTGGGTTCAGGAAGGTCATTCCCGTGTCTATCCTGGGTGTAGTAGACAGGTTCTTCTGTCTGTACATCCCAGTCGATGTGATCGCCTACTGAGAGGGACTCGAAGTAAGCGGTTACAGCGTCTACTTGATCTTCTGAGGCATCAGATGATTCAAGTAGGTACTTCAAAGATGGTACATGGTACAGAGTACCTGTCCATCTGAAGATACCTTTTAAAAGTCCTTTACCTTGTTTAGGTGCTTCTGCACACACTAATAGGGATCCACCCTTGTTAATTCTTCTAATATACATATTATGTATTTTTTATGGCAGGGGCGCACGACCACTGCCAAATAAAGGTGGGGGAGTTGTTGATTAGGACCCATCACATTCTCTAATACAATAGGTATTTAAATGGCAGACTTGGGGGGTGACTTAGGGGGTAACTTGGGGGGGATGGTTCCACGTGGAACAATATGGGGGGAATTTATTATTTGGAAATTTCCCTAATGTCCCTATAATTTTGTATATTAGAATTGTAGAGCATCCTCTGTATACCACAGAGATCACCCTTGAGGGATTAAAATAGTAGGGGGTCAGACGTTGGATGGTAGGTCTAAATAAGACTGAGATTTCTCCGACAGGTGCAAAAAGGTCTGATAATATAAACCAGGGAGTGGACCATTACACATAGGTAGAGTGTTCTGAATTAACAGAGATATTAGGATCCATGTAGGTGTAGGACATAAGTCTGACGTACAGCCCAGGTGAAATTTACAGATGAATTAAAAGATCTCTAGGGGAGAGGTGTATTTATATAAAACTACTTTATGAAAGAACCAAATAGAGAACGTAAGAATGATATTAAGTATACAATACAGCTAAATGATGAACAAAAGGAGGCTAAAAGACTTATTAGGGAAAACCAAATTGTGGTTATTACTGGTAGGGCTGGATGTGGTAAATCACTTGTATCAGCACAGACAGCTCTTGATTTTTTGTTCAAGAAAGAATGTGACCAAATCTTAGTTACTAGGGCAGCTGTAGAAGTGGGGCATTCTCTGGGGTTTCTTCCTGGGTCTTTAGATGATAAGTTTAACCCCTATCTAGAAGCATTTATAGAAAACCTAACAAAATGCTATGATAAAGGAAAGATACAGTCATTAGTGGAAGATAAGAAGGTGACAGCCCTGCCAGTGCAGTTTATCAGGGGCAAAACTATAGATGATGTACTAGTGGTAGAAGAAGCCCAGAATCTTACAAAGACAGAAATGCTTGCTATTCTCACTAGACTAGGAAAGACAGGAAAGATAATTATTAACGGGGATAATGAACAGCAGGATATAAAGGGAGAGTTTAATGGACTTAAATATGTTATTGAACTATCTAAAAAAATCCAAGAGATTAAATGGGTAAAACTTAAACACAACCACAGGTCAGATCTAGTAGGAAAAATACTAGACTACGAATACAAGGGGAGCTAAGCTCTCCTTTTTTATTAACATAATGTGTATAAGTAAATTAAAATAATATTTTATTTATATATAAATTTGGTAAGTTTAAACATTTTAAGTATATTATATTATGAAAAAACCAAATTATGAGATTGAACCTATTGAAGGGCATTTCTCCCATTATCGTGTAACCACTAATAAATATGGAATGCAGGTAAGGGTACCAGTCATTGATGTTAGAGATGGGGTGGTAGAAAGGATTACAGCTCTACATATGGAGAGTATGTCTAAGAGGAGTAAATATATGAACTACAATGAATATCACAGATCACATAAACCAAGAAAAACATTATGATACATCAGTGCAATATAAACTGTAAAACAATGGAACCAGGAATGTCTGAGTCTTTAGGAATCCAAGACCCAGGTAAATGGCTACCTTTTATATTTGATATAGGAATGGTGGAAGCTGCAAAAATGACGACAGATGATGAAGACGATGCGTTATTTAATTGTACTTCAATCTTTACTATGAATGGGGATGTATATATAATAGATACCCCTTACAAAAAGTTTTCTAAAATATTTTTAGAATATTATAAATCAGAATAAAACCAATTAAAATGACAGAAGAAAAACAACCTACTAGAGAAGAAATTATTGCTTTTCTAAATGAAACTATTGAAGTGACAAAACTTAGGTCGGAATTGCAAGATCTTAATACAAAAATTGCAGTTAGTCGAGCTGAAGAGTTAAAAGCACTTGTATTTATTGGTCAAATTACCAATCCTAAACAAGATGAGTTAGAAAACTATACAGTCACTCAAGATGATATTGATAATAATCCTGACTTTAAAGACAATGGTATAAAAGCTGGTGATGAGATTAAAGTGCCAGCTGAAGTAAAGAGAAAACTTAAACGTGAAACTGCATAATAATGGCTGTAGTAAATCAAGTGGACAAAAAAGCAAAACTTGATAAATTCACTATAGTTCAGTATCAAATACTTACACACTGTTTTCTTACAGGCATTGTTCTTAGTAGTGCTGAACTTACATGTTTATCAATGTTAGCATTAGAGGGTGAGCAAGAGCTGAATAGTTTTTGCCAGAAGATGCATTCTATGTCTATATTCAAGTCTGCCCAAACTGTTAGGAATACAATTTCCAAAGCTGAAAAAAATAAGCTTGTAGTAAAGGAAGGAAAGAGCAAAAAAAGAATATGGATTAATAATGAAATGAAGGTGCAAAAAGATGGTAATATATTATTAAACTATAAATTCTTGTCTCTTGAATCCTCATAAAGTTAAAGACCTTCTTCCAAGTTTTGCCATGGAAATTGATAAACCTGTACATGAAGTACAGGCTGTTATGCTATTCTACTATAAAACAATAAGACAACAACTGACAAAGCTTGAGGATGTAAATGTGCATTTAGAAAATTTAGGCACATTTTATATAAAGGAAAGGGCTCTTGATTCTTACATAGAAAAATGTGAAAATATAATAGAAATACTTTCTAACAATACTATAAAGGAATATGCATCTAAAGAAGATTATAAAATTAAACTTCAGAAGATGAAGAATATGAAAGATCTTTTATTAGATGAAAAACAAAGAAGAAAAGATGTAATTAATAAAAGATTTAACAATGAGTCTAAAAGCTAACATATTTAAGATTTGGAAAAATAAGGGACAAATACTAGAAGGTATAGCTAATAGTATATTTAAACATGAGGACGTAGAGGCTGTAGCTGAATACAGAATGTTTGTCTGTAAAAATTGTAAGCTATATGATGAGAAAGGAGAAGGCTGTATGGTGCCTGGTACATCTCCCTGTTGTAATGAAAAGCTAGGAGGATGTGGATGTAGTCTTTCTTTAAAGACAAGGGCTATGTCTTCTGAATGTCCTTTTAAAAAATGGAAAGCAGAAATGTCAGAAGATGAGGAGGATATGTTAAACAAAAAACTAGGTTTATAATGGCACTAATATTTAAACCAGAGAAACATGAATATGTATCATTAGCTGATGATGGAATTAAATGGACAAGTGTAACTAGTTTCATATCTAATTTTAAACAGCCTTTTGATGCAGACATTATAGCTAAGAAATCTTCTAAAAGCAAGAAGTCCAAGTGGTATGGAATGAATGTAGAAGATATTAAAACTGCCTGGGCTAGTGAATCTAAAAGAGCTACAGATTTAGGTACATGGTATCATAATCAAAGGGAGGTTGATATATGTGGACTTGAGACAATAGAAAGAGAGGGAGTGAATATCCCTATATTTAAACCTATTCAACAAGATGGAGCAAAGATAGCTCCAGAACAAAAACTTAAAGAGGGTGTCTATCCAGAACATATGGTTTATTTAAAATCAGCAGGACTTTGTGGTCAATCTGATTTAGTAGAAGTAGTAAATGGAAAGGTAAATATAACAGATTATAAAACTAATAAAGAAATTAAAGTTGAGGGATATACTAATTGGGAAGGAATCACTCAAAAGATGGGTGCTCCTGTCAATCACCTTGATGATTGTAATTTTAATCACTATTCTCTTCAGCTTAGTTTGTATATGTATATTATTCTTAAACATAATCCTAGGCTTACTCCTGGTACCCTTAAACTTCATCATATATTATTTCAAGAAGCAGGAAGAGATCGTTTTAATAATCCTATATCTGCTCTTGATACTTATGGTGATCCTATTGTCACAGATGTAGTACAATATAATGTTTCTTATTTAAAGGATGAAGTGATATCTTTAATACATTGGTTAGCAAATAATAAAGAAAAACTTAAGAAATGATAAGATTACTTGATATACAAAATGGTAAAGTAATTCCTAGTGAGCATTGTTATACTTTAAAGTTTCTTAAAGATATTATGGAAGAACATCCAGATGAGTATCTTAAGATATATGCTTATTTGTTTTATATGACATGTCCTAATCCTGACATGAACCCTTTCTTTGATATTCCAGAGACAGATAAAGAAGAGTTTATTCTTAAAGAAATAGATGCAGACTTTAGCACAGAAGATGAAAAGGTCATTCATGCTTTAAAAATGTGTGAAAAGATGTATCAAACTCCTACATATAGAGCCTATTTAGGAATTAAAATATTCTTAGATAATATGGCTAAGAGCATGGCTAGCGAACAACTTACATTTGGTAGAGATGGTTCTAGTCCTGCACTTCTCAGAATGGCTGAAAAATATGACGCTGTTAGACAATCTTTTAAAGGAGTATATAGAGATTTAATGGAGGAGCAACAGTCTTCTGTACGAGGTGGTCAGAATCTTGCATACGATCAATAACACTTAAAACATATAACAATGAGTGAAGATCAAATCTATTTGTATGACTGGTTATTTCATTATAATCCTTATACAAAAAAATGGGCAGCTTTTCCTAAAGATTTAAAGAATGAATATTTTATAAACTACAATCATCCTAGTGTAATAAGAAGTAGTTCTATAAATACATTAATTGAACTATTACAAAGAACAGAAGGGGATACAGATAAGTTAGAAAAGCTGGCGAATAAAAAGTAAATGTATATTTCAGTTCCTACATATAAAGATGGTGCATGGGGAGTTACAGATTTTTCTACAAGGGAAGAATTTAGAGATTTTCTAATTCCATTATTTAAAGAACCAGGTACATATAATTTTGACGAAACATCTCTTATATTTAATGCAGAGGGTAGAAAATTCCAAAAACAAAAATATTATTGTGATGCACCAGTTAAATCAAAAGACTTTATTGCATATTGGGATGACCAAAAAAACAAATGTAGAAATGGTATATTAGTTTATTCAAATACCAATATTTGGTATATTTCTAGAGATTATTACATGTGGTTAAACTTTCTTCCCATCTATGATAAAGAGGAAAAAAGGTTTGACTTTGCTAAAGTGCGTGATGCACAATATCATATGGCTTTATATGAGATATTAGCTGAGTTGCACTATAAACATGTTGTCATTCTTAAGAAACGTCAGATAGCTAGTTCATACTTCCATATGGCTAAACTCATCAACCAGTATTGGTTTGAGGAAGGAGCTGTATTAAAAATAGGAGCTAGTCTTAAAGACTACATTAATGAGAAAGGATCTTGGAAATTTTTGGATGAATATAAAAACTTCTTAAATGAGCACACTGCTTGGTATAGACCTTCGGAACCTGATAAGGTGGGAGCATGGCAGCAGAGAATTAAAGTGAGGATTAATAACAGGGATACATATAAAGGACTTAAATCCACTATATCAGCATACTCTTTTGAGAAAGATCCTACAAATGGTGTGGGTGGTCCTGTCACCTATTTTTTTCATGAGGAGGCAGGTATTGCTCCTAAGATGAATGACACATATGGGTTTATGAAACCAGCTTTGAAGTCAGGACATATTATCACAGGTCAGTTTATTGCAGCAGGATCTGTGGGTGATCTTGATCAGTGTGAGCCCATGAAAGAATATATTCTACATCCTGAAGAGAATGGGTTCTATGGTGTGGAAAGTAATCTTATAGACTCAGATGGTGCTATAGGTAAGATAGGACTATTTATTCCTGAACAATGGTCTATGCCGCCTTATATAGATCAATATGGAAATTCTCAGGTGGAAGATGCATTAGCAGCTTTAGAAGAAGAGTTTGCTAAAATGAAAAAAGACTTGGACCCTGCTGCCTATCAACTTACTGTGAGTCAGCAACCTAGAAATATAGAGGAAGCATTTGCCTCTCGTAAAGCTTCTCTATTCCCACAACATCTAGTGTCTAAACAACTTCAGAGAATCTCAGATAAAGACTATCCAGTAGAATATGTTGATCTATCTAGAAATACTGAAGGAAAAATTGTTTCACTACCATCTAGGAAACTTCCTATTACAGAGTTTCCCATATCTAAAAAGACAGAAGATAAGGAGGGAGTGATATGTGTATATGAACGCCCTTGCAAAGATCCTACATTTGGAATGTACTATGCTGCTGTCGATCCAGTGGGAGAAGGTAAAACAACTACCTCAGAGTCTTTGTGTGCTATTTACATTTTAAAGAATGCAGTGGAGGTAATTGTAGATGAAGGAGATGGTAAAGTGAAGAACACTATAGAAAGAGATAAAATAGTGGCATCATGGTGTGGTAGATTTGATGACATTAACAAAACTCATGAGAGGTTGGAAATGATCATTGAATGGTATAATGCCTGGACAGTTGTAGAGAATAACGTAGCCTTATTCATCCAATATATGATCTCTAAAAAGAAACAGAGATATCTAGTTCCTAAAGATATGATATTGTTTCTTAAGGACATAGGGGCTAATAGGAATGTATTCCAAGAGTATGGATGGAAGAATGTGGGTACAATCTTTAAGGGTACAATACTATCATATGGTATTGAGTTCCTTAAGGAGGAGTTAGACCATGAAACTCTACCTGATGGCACTATAGTGAAGACTATTTATGGGGTGGAGAGAATACCAGATCCTATGCTTTTAAAAGAGATGCAGGCGTATAGAGATGGAATTAACGTAGATAGACTGGTAGCATTTTGCTCTTTGATAGCTTTTGCCAAGGTGCAACAATCTAATAGAGGGTTACAAAAAAGACTGGAAACTACCAATAAAAACTTGGAAAATCCAGAAAAAAGTTATAAATTAAAATTGAACCCTTTTAGACATATGGGTAAATCTACAGGGGTTAGGAGTCAATATAGAAGACCCAATTTACCATTTAAAAATATGAGATGATGAATGAGATTGTTACAATTTCCATATCTGATATAAATGCTGGAACATTTTCCTGTGTTACAACAACAGGACCCACCAACATTACATATATCACTCCTGACACTCCCGTCACCCTAACTAATTAATAATCATGCAAGTATATAACGCACTAGACCTAAAAGCTGGCAAAAAGACCCAGTATAATAAGATGGGTACTCTCACACAGCCCATCCAGTTTCTTCCTAAAAAAGAAAAGGATGAGGAGTGGGGAGCATGGAATATGGACTGGTTAGAATGGCAGGGGATAAAACAAATTAGAAGAAATTCTAGGAAACTTTTAAAAAACTATAAACTAGCAAAGGGTATTATTGATAGAACTGATTATATTATAGAAGATGATAATGAGTATGCTGACCTTATAGAAACACTTACTAAAGAAGATCAATCTGCTCTAGAACTTAAGTTTTATCCTATTATTCCTAATGTTATTAATGTTTTAACTGGAGAATTTGCTAAACGTAGCTCTAAAATTATGTTTAGAGCCATGGATGATATTTCTTATAATGAGATGATGGAGGAAAAAAGGGCTATGATAGAGCAAACTCTACTGGCTGAGGCAGAACAAAAAGCTATTATGAAGCTTATTCAGATGGGGATGGATCCTCAATCAGAAGAGGCTCAGCAGGTTTTATCTCCTGAAAGCTTAAAATCTTTACCAGAAATAGAACAGTTTTTTAAGAAAGATTATAAGTCATTAGTAGAAGAATGGGCAACTCATCAACAAAAAGTAGATGACGAAAGGTTTCATATGTATGAGCTTGAGAATATGGCCTTTAGAGATATGCTTATTACAGATAGAGAGTTTTGGCATTTTAAGATGAATGAAGATGACTATGAATTAGAACTTTGGAATCCTCTTCTTACATTCTATCATAAATCTCCTAGTGCTCGTTACATCTCCCAGGGTAACTGGGTTGGTAAAATTGAAATTCTCACTGTAGCAGATATTATAGATAAGTATGGTTATTTGATGACTCAAGATCAGCTAGAAGCTCTTGAGGCCATCTATCCAGTAAGATCGGCAGGTCTTCCTTTAGGAGGTTTACAGAATGATGGATCTTATTATGACGCTACAAGATCATATAAATATAATGTAGAAGGACCCTCATTAGCATATCGCCAGTTTCTATCTAATTATGAGAATATGCCCTATAATGGAGATATTGTTCAATGGATATTATCTGAGGGGGAAGACTTTTTAGATTATGGTCCAACTCATATGTTACGTGCTACTACATGCTATTGGAAATCTCAGCGCAAAGTTGGACATTTAACGAGAGTTAGTGAGGAAGGAGAAATTATTCAGGATATAGTGGATGAAGGATATATTATTACAGAAAAACCTATATATAATACAAATATTATTAAATCTAAGACAAAAGATAATCTTTTGTTTGGTGAGCATATAGAATGGATATGGATTAATGAAACTTGGGGAGGTATTAAAATTGGACCTAATAGACCATCTTTCTGGGGTATGAATAATCCAGGTGGTCTTGCACCTATGTATATCAATGTTAAAAAACTTCCATTTCAATTCAAAGGAGATAGTACTATTTATGGTTGTAAGTTACCAGTTGAAGGTTCTGTATTCTCTGATAGAAATACAAGGTCAGTAAGTCTTGTAGATTTAATGAAGCCTTATCAAATTGGTTTTAATATTGTAAATAATCAAATAGCTGATATTCTAGTAGATGAACTTGGTACAGTGATTATGCTGGACCAGAATGCTTTACCTCGTCACTCTTTGGGTGAAGACTGGGGTAAGAATAATTTAGCTAAGGCTTATGTAGCCATGAAGAACTTTCAAATGTTACCTTTAGATACTAGTATCACTAATACAGAGAATGCCCTTAACTTTCAGCATTATCAAGTGTTGAACCTTGAGCAAACTCAACGTCTACTATCTAGGATACAACTTGGAAACTATTTTAAAACACAAGCATTTGAAACTATAGGTATTAATCCTCAGCGTATGGGATCTATAGTTGGTCAACAAACTGCTAGTGGCATAGAACAGGCTGTTTCAAACTCTTATGCACAAACAGAGCACTATTTTGTACAACATTGTGACTATTTAATGCCAAGGGTGCATGAGATGAGAACTGATTTAGCTCAATATTATCATTCTAAAAAACCTAGCTTAAGACTTCAATATATAACTTCTACAGATGAAAAAGTTAATTTTCAGATGAATGGAGTGGATTTACTATCTAGAGATATTAATGTTTTTGCTACAACAAGAAGTAATCATAGAACTATTCTTGAGCAACTTAAGCAATTAGCTATGAATAACAATACTTCTGGAGCTTCTATTTATGACTTAGGTAATATTATAAAATCTGATAGTATTGCTGAACTTACTTCTGTACTTAAGGCTGCTGAAGAAAAAATACAAGCTCTAAAACAATCTGAAATGCAACAGCAACAACAGATGCAGCAACAGCAAATACAAGCTAGACAAGAAGAGCAAAGACAGAAGATGCAGTTTGAAGCTGATGAAAATGAAAAGGATAGACAAACTAGAATTATTGAGGCTGAGATTAGGGCTGCAGGATATGGGTCAACTGTTGATATTAATGAAAACTTACAGTCTGACTACCAGGATGCCCTTGAGAAAATTCAAAAGCAGGATAATTATAGAGAGCAGATGAACCTAGAAAGAGAGAAGGAGGTTAATAGAATGAGTCTTTCTAGAGAGACAAATGCTCTAAAAGAAAGAGAAATACAGTCTAGGCAGCAGATAGCTGAAAAACAATTAGAGATAGCTCGTACTAATAAGAATAAGTATGATGTTCAACCTCCTAAGAATAAGAAAAAAAAATAATAGGATAGTTAAATTTTTATAGCTGTATACTGCAGAAATAAGTTTTGATTGCTTACATTTTTAATATTTATGACAATATATTTTGTATATTGTTATTGTAGAACAAAAACCAACAAAAATGAGTACACAACAACCTGCACAAACAGTTGTGCAACAAGTAGATCTTGACATAGATAGTCTTTTTGAAGGAACCCCTGGAGCAGATACTATTATCACTCCAAAGGTTGATGAAAAAAAACCTGGTATATTTAGTAATGGTGAAATGGACATGAGTTTTTTGGATCCTGAAGCTAAAGAAGAAACTAAAAAGGATGAAGAAACTACTCCTGAAAAAAAGGACAAGACTAAAGAAACTATAGATGAGTTATTAGAAATTGTTGATGGAAAGATTGAAGATGAAAAAACAAATGGTAGACCTAAAGTAGATAAATCTGGTTTAGTTGATACCATGAGTAAGTTAATAGAGGAAGGATTGATTATTCCTTTTGATGATGAGAAGTCTATGGATGAATATTCTCTCAAAGATTGGAAAGAGCTTTTAGAAGCAAACTTTCAAGAGAGAGAGAAAGCAATAAGACAAGAAACTCCTCAACAGTTCTTTGAATCACTACCAGAAGAGTTGCAATATGCAGCAAAGTATGTAGCAGATGGCGGACAAGATCTTAAAGGTCTTTTTAGAGCATTAGCTCATGTAGAAGAATTTAGAGAAATGAGTCCAGAAGATCCTAATGATCAAGAATTTATAGTTAGGAGTTATCTAAGAGCTACAGGGTTTGGAAATGATGATGATATTGATGAAGAAATTACTACTTGGAAAGACCTTGGTAAACTTGAAGGACAAGCTAAAAAGTTTAAACCAAAGTTGGATGCAATGCAGGAAGAAGTGGTTATGGAACAATTAGCTAGACAAGAGCAGATGAGACAACAACAAGAAGAAGCAGCTAATGCTTATGTTGGTAATGTTTATGAAGCTTTAAAAGCTGCTGAATTGAATGGAGTAAAGTTAGATAAAAAAACTCAAGCTCATTTATATACAGGATTGGTTCAACCACAGTATCCATCTATATCAGGTAAACCTACAAATCTTTTAGGACATCTTTTAGAAAAGTACCAGTTTGTAGAACCTAACTATCCTTTGATTGCAGAAGCACTATGGTTATTATCTGATCCTGATGGATACCGTACAAATCTTATGAAACAAGGTAAAAATCAGGCAGTTGAGCAAACTGTCCGTCAGTTAAAAACAGAACAGTCTAATAAAATAGCTAGTTCAGTTAGTGATTATGAAGAACCACAAAAACAAGAAACTAGAAAAATAACAAGACCACAAAATATATTTAAAAGATAATTTTAATAATTAAAACAAACTAAAATCCTATGGCAACTCCAGTTTTAAACAATGGTATATTTCTACGGGATACCAACTACCAAGCTAGTTCACACGTAGATTCTTATCACCTAGTAAACATGCTGAAGTCTGCTGAACCTATGGATATGGGTCCAGTAGATCTTTGGGCAATGGCACAAAAAGTAGAAATGCCTTTGTATCAAATGTCTTCCTTTGGTGGAAAGAATGTAATTAATGTAGATAATGCTCGTGGTGAGTACAAATGGCAAATTCCAGTTTCTCAAGATCTTCCTTATGTTGTTGAGAATATTGAAAATCAAGGTGCTCAACTAGGTGTTGATGGTACTACATTTAAAATTAAATTGAGTAAACGTACTTTTGGTCATGGTGATATTATCACTTATGATAAGTACAACGGTGTGGAACTTTATATTGTTCCCACTGAAGATGTTATTCCTGTTCCAGATGGTGTTATTTATACTGTTCAATTAGTGAACAATGATAACACTAAGTATTTGGATGGTGATAAGTATCTAAAGAATGGTACTAAGTTTTTCCGCAAAGGTTCTGCTCGTGGTGAATATGGGGAAAGATTCTCTGATATTGGAACATATGGTTCAGGATACAGGGAGTTTTATAACTTTGTAGGTGGTGCAGAAGCTCACGTACACTACTCTGTATCTAGTCGTGCAGATTTGATGATGAAAGGTGGTTTAAAACAAGATGGTTCAGTTCCTGTTACTGAAATTTGGAGAAACTTTGATAAGAATGCTGACCCAGCTATCTCTAGTCTTGAAGGTCTTGCTGCTAAAATGGGTAAAGAGTATGTTAAAAAGGCTATCCAAGGCGGTACCCTTACACGTACTTTCTTAACTACAATGGAAGCTGCTCACCTGACTAAAATTGCTACAGATATTGAAACATACTTAATGTGGGGTCATGGTGGACGTCTTAAACAAGATGGTCCAGATGACATCCGTTTGTCTGTAGGTCTTTGGAAGCAGTTGGATAACTCTTACAAGCGTATTTACAATAAGTCATCATTTAATCTTGACTTGTTTAAGTCTGAAATTTTTAACTTCTTTAATGGTCGTGTTGAATTTAAAGGACCAGATCCTCAAAGAGCTTTGATTGTACAGACTGGTATGGGAGGTATGAAAATGATTAATGAAGCTATTAAGAAAGAAGCGGTTAACTCAGGTTTGGTACTTAATGCTCGTGAACTTGGAGCTGTTACTGGTTCTGGTATGGATCTAAACTTTGGATTTGCTTATACTAGTTACATTATTCCATTCTTGGCAAATGTTAAGTTTGTACTAAATCCAGCTTTTGATAATGTACATACCAATGACATTGAGAACCCAATCATTGATGGTTTCCCTCTGTCTTCCTATAATTTCATTATCTTTGATATCACAGATAATACTAATGATAACATCTTCTTATTGAAGTTGGGATGGGATAATCAACTGAAATGGTTCTATCAAAATGGTACTATGGATTACATGGGACGTACACAAGGTTTCCAATCTTCTGGTAACTTTAACGGATACCGTGTATTTATGACTCAGACAATGCCAGCTATTTGGGTTAAAGATCCAACTAAGGTATTAAAAATTGTTATGAGGAATCCAGTTACTGGAGGATCATTCTAATATTAAAAAAGATACCTGGGGTGCTTACCGTAAGATCAGCTCCCAGGTCTTTTTATAATTTAGTAACCAATTAAAACAAATATAAAATGGCAGGAAATTCAAGAACTCCAAAGAGTGCAAAATTTACAAGTGTTGTTAAATCTCCAACTGGTCGTACAGGCGGTACTAATAAGCCTGCTTCTACACAGTCTACAGCTCAAGTATCTAAAATGAAAATGGGCGGTAAAGTTGGTAAAAAGAAGTAATATCCGTCCTTAGATTTAACTATCTAAGGCTCAACCTAAAGTATGCATACCGTGTTGATCACACGAAGGGTTTGCAACCCTTGTTAGGTTCTAATATATAGTTATGATATCTCTTAGACGTCTTATAATAAATCCTAAATCACCAGATAGAGCTTTACAAATAGCTTATTCTGAGGCAGAAAGTGCATTAGCTAGACTAGCCCATGTAAATTTACTGTCTAAAGATATAATGGATATAAAGCATTATGAAGCTGATTTTAATAATACTAATACGATAGTTATTCCTATAAATTCTAAAAAAGGAATTATAGATATAGTAAATGCAGATGCTACAGCTACAAGTCTTTTTATTTGGTTGACAAATAAAGAGATAGAATATGATCATGATAAGTTTTACATGCAGCTTTCTATATATTGTAATAATAGTAGTGTCACTCCAATAATTATGTCTAGGGGATTTCAGCCAAATGAATTGTTGATAGAGATTAAAAATCTTAGTGCAGCAGCTAATTGGTCAAAATGCTATGCTTATTATGATCTTGTTAAGATAGACTAATATATGACATGCATGTAGCATGTATTTATAAAAAACCAAAAAACCAAACATGAGTAGTATTACATTAGTGGAAAAGTATCCACAAAACAAAAAATCTAGTATTGCAATCCGCCCTTACTTTGAGTCCAATAAAGGGAACATGGGATTAGAAAAATATGGACTTTCGCTCTTTGATGGTGCATTTCATGAGGAACAACTTGCTTGTTTAGAAATTAATGGTATTAAAAGATATGTAACAGGTCTTAATGAGTTTGCTCCAGAAGTAAAAACATTAGAATCAGATGAACAAGCAGCTAAAATTAAACAAATTAGGTTTATTGTGGCACAGTTAGAAAAAGAACTAGCTGCCAATGTTATTGATCCAGCAGATGAGTTATTTTGGAATAAAGTAAAACTTTTAAGACCAGATAATGATGAGTTTTGGGGAAGAATTAAGATTGCATGTGGTAATGAACCAGTTTTTTTGGAGCCTGATAAAGACCCTTATGATCTTATCAAACTATATGCTATAGAAGCTGGAGGATTCTCAATTGTTGCTAAATCATTTGAACATGCTAGAATGATGTCCGTTCCTCCAAAGTTTTATTTAGATAAGTTAGAAAATACTATATCTACTAAAACAGAAGTTAAAAAACTTAGAAATAAGGCTCTTTCAGAACTTCAAAAGCTCTTTGATAAAAACACTAATAAGTTATTTTATGTAGCTAAAGTGGTGGATACTAATAGTACACAATATAAAAAATCTACTCCTACAGATGTTCTTTATGATAATATGGATAAATACATTAATGGAGAAACAGTAGATACAAATAGAAAGCGTACTGCTGAAAAGTTTCTTGATGTGGTAAATCTTGATATGGAAACTCTTAAAATAAGAGCAATGGTTAAAGATGCTAGTTATCATAAAATTATTGCATCAAGAGGAGATGGGTTCATCTATCATTTAGAAAGTAGTACAATGTTAGGAAAAACTCCTAGTGATGTAGTAGAATATTTAAAAAATCCTTTAAATGAACAAATACTTGTAGATATTCAGGCAAAGGTTGAAAAAACTTGGAATAAATAAAACCTTAAATTATAATCTATGAGAACTTTTTTAATTGTATTATCAATCTTTTCATTTTTGACAGGATGTACAATCTCTAATGAAAGTACACCAGTAACCACTGATTCTACAGTCATTTCTGTAGATACGCTTAGACCTGATAGTGTTATTGTTAAAGATACTATTACTATAAATTCTTTAGAATAATATGGCAAAAAAACAAATGATAAAAAGAGCAGATGGTTCATATTCTCAGAGAGGACTTTGGGATAACATCCGTGCCAACAAAGGAAGTGGAAAGGCTCCAACTAAGGAAATGCTTAAGCAAGAGCGTAAGATTAAAAGTAAAAGTAAGAAGTAAAATATGCCTAAGGGAGCTAAAAAAGTAACAGCTGGTGGAGAAAAGCATATAGTTTATAAAAAGACTATTGCTAAAGGTAAAGGTAAACCAGGTCATATTATGGTAAATCATCCCACTAAAGATAAAGGTGAATGGGATACTATAGACCTCACTAAGAAAGCTGGTGCAAAAACTGTAGCTCAGGGTGTTGCTGCAACTAAAAAATGGCACAAACAACATCCCTATATTAAAAAGAAATAATTATGGCAAAGAGTCCAGCTTGGCAAAGAAAAGAAGGTAAGTCTCCTAGCGGAGGTCTTAATGCTAAAGGTAGAGCTTCTTATAATAAAGCTACAGGAGGAAATCTTAAACCACCACAACCAGGTGGTGGTTCTAGAAAAAAGTCATTCTGTGCTAGAATGGAAGGTATGAAGGCTAAACTTACTTCTGCTAAAACAGCAAGAGATCCTAATAGTAGAATTAATAAGTCACTAAGAAAGTGGAAATGTTAATATGACAAACAGTCTTTTAAGAATAAAGTTTCAGCAAAGGTTGAATAAACTAGCAACATTTGACTACGACAATATAGAATGTTGGCAAATAGCTGAAGCATTTAATAAAGCGCAAAGAGAGTGGTTTAGAAGACAAGTGCATGGGTTAAATAGTAAGAAAGAAGGATCTGAACAATCTATAGCTCTTATAGATGATTTACAAAAGTTTATTACTGTTGACGCCTTAAATGGTGAGAATGTTCAAACCTATTTTAAAACAGATACTATTCCCACTGACTATTCCTACTTTATTAAGATAAGCGTATTAGCTAAAAAGAATGATTGTTCTGGAAGATCTATAAAAGTTTATCTAGCAGAAGAAGCTAACTCAGATGTATTAATAAGTGATCCTTTTAAAGGGCCTAGTTTTGACTGGGGAGAAACTTACGCTACAATGGATACTAATAGATTTAAAATTTATACTAATGGAGATTTTGCTGTAGAGAGTGTGACACTTTCATATTATAGAAAACCACTAGATGTTACATTTAATAACTGTATTAATCCTACAACTAATAGTGTAAGTATAGATCAAGAATGTGAGTTTAAAGATGATGTTGTAGAACTCATTATAGATGAGGCGGTTGCAATAATAGCTGGAGATATTGAGTCTTTTAATCAGTATCAAAGGTCACAAATGAATGCTCAAAAATCTAACTAATATATGCAAAAGTTATCAAGACCTAGTATATTTTCTACTAGTATGCCATCTTCAATGATGAGCAATAATTCTGAAATGGGACCAGTTTGCAATCAATGTGCAGCACTTGCTAATGAATTAATGAATGCTGCTACTAGTTTTCATAAACTACATCTTAAAATTACTGGTATAGGATCTTATGCTGGGCATAAAGCTCTTAATGAAATCTATGATGCACTTCCAGGACATGCTGATGATTTAGTAGAAGGTTATCAAGGTGCAGCAGAAAAAATCCTAGAAATACCAGATACAATGCCTAGAAAACTAAATAGTGTAGAAGATGCTCTAAGTTATCTTAGAGAATTAACTTCACAAGTAGATAGCCTTCAATCAGTTATGCCATATAGTCAAATTGTTAATGAACTTGATAATGTTAAAAGTTCTATAGATGGTGTAAAATATAAATTGTTATTTTTAAAATAATTTTGTATATTATATTATAAACATATTTTTTTATAACCCTAAATTCTTAAAACTATGTATTTTAATCACGCGTTCCGAAAAGCTTTTCTAGGAAAAGCTGATGGAGGTGATCTTGATGTAAGAACATCAGGAACTACTGCTGACCTTACAGCAGGTCAAATTGGTCTTTTTGATGCTAAGACCTTCCAAGCTGTTACAAGCTCTGGTAAACCTTTTATTTTGGCTCAAGGTTCTTATTTCACCAATGACAAGATTGGTCCTGTTCATGGTGGTTATACAGAATCTGTTAAGTCAAAAGTTATTAATCCTAAGTACATTAATCGTGTATTTACTACATGTGCTGTAGATCCAGCTACTCATGTAGTTGCAGTGGGTTGGAACTTAGAAGATGGTGAACCAGGTTATCAGTTTGAATGTGGTAAAACCTATCGTTTGAGGGTTGATCTTAAAGGGTCACCTGCTCTACGTTTTTTATCACATAATGTATACAGAGTTGTTGATGCTTTCTCTGGTTGCTGTGCAGATGATTGTTCAGCTACATGTACAGGAGATCCAGTTGATGCAGCTTGTGTACTTCTTAAGTGGAAAGATCAACTTTATCGTACTCCTCTTACTAGTTCATTTATTGAACCTAAAGTTTGGATAAATGATGGTGGTACAGCAGTTGAGGTTTTCTCTGCTTATGATGTTGAACAAGGCAGGGCTAATCCTGGTGATGAATATGAGTGTGTAACAGGTGCTGGAGCTGGTGATGTAGTTGCAGGTCTTACAATTGAAGCTGCATATGAAGACACTAAGTTTGGTATTTGTACTTTCACACCTACAGATCATTATGAATTGATGCCTATTAGAATTTTTGCTTCAATAGTTGATGAAACTGGTGAACCTTGCGCTATTAAACCTGTTGGAAATATCTCATCTGATTATACTTCTACTAATTTAGTTAGTACAATCCAAGAGCCTATGCAAGCTCAAGGTGTTGGTGAAAGTGTAATTCGTGACCTTATTTTAACTGGTAGATATCGTCAAGAAGCATATCCTGATTCATTAAGAGTTGAACACTTGAGGATGAGGGAAATTGAAGCTAACCCTGCTCTTACTGGTACCAATGGTCAAAGCATTAGAACTAGCAAGTATAATTCAATTAACATTCTTCATTCTGTACCTAGGTTTAATAATCCAACTGGTACATTTGATAATGACCAATATTTGTTGACTATTTATACTCCAACTGGAGTATCTACGGGAACATTTTTGGATAGTCTTCAAGAAACATTAAATTGTGCTGGTACTGGTCTTGAAATTGAATACTGGGATGTAGCACCTTGTCCTGATATGGACTTTAGTGTAGATTCTGGTGATGGTTGCCTTAATCCAGTGACCACTACAACAACTGTAGGACCATAATATTTCCTATGAAAAATCATAAAGAGGGGGGAGATGAATAATCTCCCTCTTTTTTTTGGATAAGTTTTCAAAATTTCTTATATTAATATTGAGAACTTATTGGTCATTCTTTTATATAAAAAATATTTAATATGTCTGCTGCCCATCAGTTATTTCTTGAAATTCCACATACAAACAATCCTAGAATATTTAGGGTGATAGATACGTCTATATATACAGATATGATTCCTGTAGAAGATCAAACATTAGAGATTACACCTCCTGGTTTTAATCAACCTACAATCATATCTCCTACAGTGGAAAACTTTAATTTAGCTTTAAACGCATGTTCATTACAGCTTCAAACTAAAGACTGTGGGACAAGTTCACAGGTTTTACCAGATGGTATTTATATCATTAAATATTCTGTAAAACCTAATTCTAAGGTATATGTAGAATATAATCATTTAAGAGTTACACAATTTATTAATAGATATAATCAAAAACTTTGTAACTTAGAAATGGCTGCATGTGAGCCTAATGCAGATGTAAAAGAACAATTAAATCAGCTAAGACTTATTAAGTCTTTTATAGATGCAGCAAAAGTTAAAGTGGAGGATTGTCATGATAATCAAGCTGGTATGGACTTATTATCATATGCTCAAAAGTTACTAATGAAACTAGATGGACTAAATTGCGCTATTGGAAATGGTAGTCCAAACTGTTGTTAAAATGTAACCAATAAAAACCAATTATATGAGTCAATGTTTAAATTGTAACACTAAGCTTTCTTGTGGATGTCAAAAACGTCTTGCTTCAGATGGAAAATATGTATGTTCTAAATGCATTATTTCTTATGAAGATTCTTTAAAAGAAAAGAATAAAAACAGTAGTAGTAAAATATCTTCACCTTCCAATCTTAATAAATGAAAAGTTATATAGACAAAGAAAGAAAGTACAATAATGAGTTTGCAGATGCTATGATGGTAGTATTTCGTAAAATGAAATATGGTATTTCTTCTTGTCGGTATACTAAAGATTTGGATTTGATATTAATGAGAAAAGAGTTAGTTGATTGGCAAACATCAGGTGATTACACTCCTTTGTCTTCTGTAAGAACTAATTATAAGAAATGGTTGCCTGTTAATTTCTGTGAAGAAGATATGTGCTATGTTAATATCAATATTAATGTAAACAATCCTGATGCTGTTTCTAAATCTTATAGGGTGAATCCTCCACAGCTTATTTGGACATTTATACACAATCTTGGATTCTTTCCTAATGTAACTACAACTGATGATGCAAATCAAGAAATTGTTGGAACAGTTACCTATATAGATGTTAATTCATTAAAAATAGAATTTAGCGACCCTGTCTCAGGATGGGCATATTTATCTTAATAGAATGGCTATCACCAAAGAATATTATCACGATATTGATTTAAAAGCTAATCAGCTATTTAATAGCAGATTGCATAACATCACTACAGCTGCTAGGATTATTCTTGGTGGAACATTGTCCACTACAGATAAGGGTTACCAGGTTTATGACACAGACACTTTAACTCCTTATTTCTGGGATGGAACTTCATGGCAGTCTGCAGGTGGAGGAACATGGGGTAGCATAACTGGTTTAATTACTAATCAAACAGATTTAATTAGTTATCTATCAAGTAATTACTATCCTCTTACTAGTAATCCTGCAGGATATTTAACTACAGCTGCAGCTGATCTTTTATACTATCCATTATCTAGTAATCCAGCTGGCTATCTTACTAGTGAAACAGACCCAGTATTTAGTGCATGGTTAGCTACACCTCCTAATATTAGTATATTTAATAATGATGCTGGATTTATTAACTTAAGTAGTTTATCAGCAGGTGCAGGAATATCTTATAATAATCTTACTGGTGTTATAACCAACTCATCTCCAGACCAAATAGTAGTTCTCACTAATGGTACAGGAATTTCAATAAGTGGTACTTATCCAAGCTTTACCATTACTAATACTAGTCCTTCTAGTGGAGGAACTGTTACAGCTGTAACGGCTAGTTCTCCTTTAGCCTCTTCAGGAGGAACCACTCCTAATATAACAATACAACAAGCTTCTGGTTCATCAGATGGTTATCTATCTTCTACAGACTGGACCACGTTTAATAGTAAAGAACCAGCTATTGCTGCTGGTACAACATCTCAGTATTGGAGAGGTGATAAAACTTGGCAGACTTTTCCTACAATTCCTACAGTTACACCATCTGCTCTTACTAAGACAGATGATACTAATGTCACTCTTACATTAGGAGGTACACCTAATACAGCATTATTAGAATCAGTAAGTCTTACATTAGGATGGACAGGAACTCTTGCTGATAGTAGAATTGCTTCAGCTGCTACTTGGAATAGTAAAGAACCTGGTATAACACCTGGAACCACTTCACAATATTGGAGAGGAGACAAGACTTGGCAAACTTTAGATAAATCTGCTGTAGGACTTTCTAATGTAGAAAATACAGCTCTTTCTACATGGGCAGGTAGTACAAATCTTACAACACTTGGTACAATTGTTACAGGTGTGTGGAATGGTACAGCTATAGGAGACACTTATATTTCCTCAGCGTCTACCTGGAATGCTAAACAAAATGCATATACTAATTTAACTACTATAGGAACATTAGCTAATGCGGCTGGTTATTTATACAATGATGGATCTGGTGTATTTTCTTATACAACTCCTACTGGAGGAGTTACTTCTGTAGGAGCTACTGCTCCTATTACATCTAGTGGAGGAACAACCCCCACTATTTCAACCTCTATGTCTACTAATAAACTTATTGGTAGAAGTACAGCTGGTACAGGAGTGATGGAGGAAATTAGTGTAGGAACAGGACTTTCTCTATCTGCAGGAACACTTAGTGCTAGTGGTGTAATACCACATGGTACAGCAAGTGGTACAGATACATACACTGCAACTATTGGTACAGCATCTTCTTATAGTGATGGTGATGCATATCTTGTTAGATTTACTAATGGTAATACCACCAGTTGTACATTGAATATCAATAGTATAGGAGCTAAGACACTATATAGGAACAATGATGGGGCTCTTATAGGTGGGGATATTGTAGCTGGGGCAGAGATGCTTTGTATATATAATTCCACCCTTGATGGATTTCAAACCATAGGTACAGCTCCTAACACTCTGCTTGGATATGTTA
>Ga0214917_10002582_pt1 | contig 21851 bp, 18 predicted proteins | sample LL_1208_BB_MetaG_FD_177983 | JGI IMG/M metagenome (GOLD analysis project Ga0214917, IMG submission 177983) | Freshwater microbial communities from Lake Lanier, Atlanta, Georgia, United States - LL_1208_BB | ecosystem: Environmental > Aquatic > Freshwater > Lake | place: USA: Georgia | collected...
CAGATTCATAAGTGTGTATAAAAGTGTTATTCCTATTATAAAAAAAGTAGTGATAGATGTAAATTCGTAGAGTACGTTAAAAAGGAAAGAGTGAGATTCGAACTCACGGAACCCTTGAGGCTCATCTGATTTCAAGTCAGACGCAATCGACCACTCTGCCATCTTTCCGAAAGTCTAGATAGAAATTATCTAGACTTTATAATTATGCTTCAAACGAAGCGTTTCCAGTAAATTTAATGGATGCTGGATTTGGATTTTTTCCGATTGAAAACTCTCGTTTTCCAACTGCAACTCTTCCTTCATTTACTTTTTCAGGAAACACACCATCTTTTGGATGAATAAATTGAACTTCTCCACTTGGTAATAATCTAAAAACACGATAGTCATTAATTTTGAAATCCGTACGTAATTGTTTTCCTAATGCTAAACATTGTTCTTTTCGAGCAAAATAAACTAAGTTAGGTCCTTGTTTCATGATGGCAGCTCCGCCAGTAGGCATTTCAAAAATATCATTGGCTACTTTTTTCTCATTCACCCAAGTCATAACATATTTTTCTTCTGTTTCAGCAGCTTGTAACCAACCACCTGTGCTTCCTCCAAATTCTGGAAAATATTTTGTTTCTTCTTGTGACATCGTTTTTGCGTATTTTTAGTAAGGAGTATCTTTAATTCATTCTTCTTCAATGATTTAGTTGATTTTAGCGGAGAATGGATTCGAACCATTGACCTTCGGGTTATGAGCCCGACGAGCTACCGAGCTGCTCTACCCCGCCACTCAATACTAAATTATTATATATGTTTTAAAAAAAAAAATAAATTTCTTAATTTTTAGAAAGGAGTCCTAGAGTCAAAATTCCAAAAACCAGAAAACTGACAAACTGAAGATTTCGCAGCAAAATTGGTTGTAGAATCTGGGTACTAATTAGTTTATCGCTTTTAATTAGGGAAATCGGTTTTTCCCAAATTTCGCTGGTATACCACGAACCTTCTTCATAAATTAATCGACTAGTATTGAACCGATTATCAACTTGTTTCCAATTACTTAGAACATAAATGACAAGAAAATTCAACATTATCAAACTAAAGAGACTTGTCTCTTGAAGGGTTGCAAAAAGTTGATTAACGGATTCAATTCCTTCAAAAGTAAATGTTAAACAGATTAAAAATAACGTAAGAAATAGTTGGAACAGTGTCCCAAGATATTTTTTTCTGACTAGAGTAATCCAATTCGTCAAATTGTTTTCTTTTAAAGAAATATACTCATTAATAGGTTTCTGATCTTCGGGAATTGGACACAGTAAAAAAATTTTAATATTGAAACTCATATCATTGAAAAGATTAGCGAATAGTTGCAGCTGAAACTAGTAACTATCCGTAATCTTGGTTTTTAATAATAACAGAACTAATTCAATAATTAAACAACCCCAAGTTATCTTTTCAAAAGGATTTGAAGAAGATTTGGCACTTTGTTTTGTTAAACTATCTTTGGTTGTTTCATTTTGATTTAAAATTAAACCAATTAAAATAACGCTATTGGTTATTAAAATGAGAGTTAAGGGATTATCTGTTTCAATCACTTTTAACCTCGATTTTTTTTCTATTTTTAACTAATTATGTATTGGCTTGTACTTGTAAGAAAGCAAACCCTAATCCTAATCCTAATAAAGTAATTACAAAACAAACAGCTGCAACACTAACAATTTCTCCACCCATATTTTTTGTTTTAAAATTTTAGAATTTTATATTTTTAGAAACCGTTTCTTCCCCAAACTACTAGAGCTAATGAAAAAGAGAAGACTAACATTAAAGAAGCCCAACCTAAACTAATTACATCGATCATAATTCCTTACAAACATTTAATTTCTGTACTTCTCTTTATTATAACTTTAAGAAAAATAAATTAACAATTAAAAGTAAAAAATTAAATTAATTTTCTCCTGGTTACTGTTATAATAACTGGTAATTATAATAGATATAAAGAAAATTTTTTATGGTAACTGAATTAAACATTTATATTTCTCTTGTACTAGCTTTTCTTCTTCTTACTTTTTCAATTCGTTTAGGTATTTCTTTATACCAATCTAATTAGAAAGATTTTTTCTTTTTTATTTTATATTTGGTTATTAGAAAAAAAATATGTCAACAGTTAAAAACTTAAACAATTTCCCTTTTGCGGCTATTATTGGACAAGAGGAAATGAAGTTAGCATTACAATTAAATGTAATCGACCCCAAAATTGGTGGGGTTATGATTATGGGGGACCGTGGTACAGGAAAGTCGACCACTATTCGAGCATTGGCAGATCTTCTTCCTGACATTACAATTATTAAAAATGACCCTTTCAATACGGATCCGAAAGGATTAGGTGCAACGTATGAAACAGAAGAAATTAAAATTCCGATGGTTGAATTGCCACTAGGAGCCACAGAAGATCGAGTATGTGGAACGATTAACTTAAAAGAGGTTTTATCAGGAGGAAGCAGTACATTTGAACCTGGGTTATTAGCCCGTGCAAATCGAGGACTTTTATATGTGGATGAAATTAACCTTTTAGATGATCATTTAGTTGACGTTTTATTAGATTCTGCAGCCTCAGGATGGAATACAGTGGAACGTGAAGGAATTTCGATTAAACACCCAGCAAAATTTATTTTAATTGGTTCAGGAAACCCAGAAGAGGGAGAACTTCGTCCACAATTATTAGATCGCTTTGGAATGCATGCTGAAATTCGAACAATTCGTGATCCAAAACTTCGTGTTAAAATTGTTGAAGAAAGAATTAGTTTTGATCAATCTCCCCAATCTTGGTTTGATAAATATGAATCAGAACAAATCAACATTCAAAATCGAATTATTTCAGCACAGAATTCCTTAAGCAAAGTGACAATCAGCAAAGAATTTCAACTAAAAATTTCTCAAATTTGTAGTGAATTAGAAATTGAAGGGTTACGTGGGGATATCGTATCTACTCGTGCAGCCAAAGCTTTAGCAGCATTTGAAACTCGCACAGAAGTTACGTTAAGCGATATTGAACGTACAATTACCTTATGTTTACGTCATCGTTTACGTCGTGATCCAATGGAATCAATTAATTCTGGCGAAAAGATTGATGCCGCATTTAAGAAAATCTTCGTGGATGCAAAAGTTTAATTGAGCTCAGTAGGATTCGAACCTACATTAGAAACTTAGAAGGTTTCCGTCCTAATCCCTTAGACGATGAGCCCGATTTAGAAAATATATAGGCGGTACTGGGCTTGAACCAGCGACCCTCTGCTTGTAAGGCAGATGCTCTACCACTGAGCTAACCGCCTCTATAAAACAATTATAATAAAATTTACCCGAAAGGGTTAATTTATAATCAATTTATAATGGATTTAAAATTCCTTCCAGGAACTCACTAAAACATAGTTAGCAATTTTTTCAATTTCTTCTTCTGTTAATCGACCCCCAAAAGCGGGCATCCCGTTTTTTCCATTTAAAATTTGATAACTAATTGCAGAAATAGAATTCATGCCATTTTCAGCAAGTGTTTCTTTTTTTAGGTTTTTCTCAGGAATAATAATATTGATACCCCCTAAATGACAAGCACTGCAGTTTTGAGAAAATAGTTTTTCTCCGCTTTCTATCCCGATTGCTTTCGAACAAGTACTTGTTGTCAAAAATATTATTAAAAAAAAATAAACTATAACTTTTATCATTCTCATTCATCGGTCCCTCTTGAAAATAAATTGCTTAAAATTAAAAGCAATGTAACTTGCTTTTAATTTTAAATTCCCTAAATTAGTCAATTGGTTTTAATTGTAACGTAGGTTCTGTTTCACGGTTAATACCTTTTTCGAATCCAGCTGCAGCAGCACGCGCACGTCCTGAATGCCACCAGTGTCCTACTAATAAGAAGAAACCTAAGAAGAAATGAGAACATGTTAACCAAGAACGAGGAGAAACATAGTTAACTGAGTTAATTTCTGTTGCAACTCCCCCTACTGAGTTTAATGATCCTAAAGGAGCATGTGTCATATATTCAGCAGCACGACGTTCTTGCCATGGTTGAATATCATTTCTGATTTTGTTGATGTCTAATCCGTTTGGACCGCGTAATGGTTCAACCCATGGTGCACGCATATCCCAGAAACGCATTGTTTCTCCACCGAAAATGATTTCTCCACTTGGTGAACGCATTAAGTATTTCCCTAATCCAGTTGGACCTTGTGCTGAAGCAACATTTGCTCCTAAACGTTGGTCACGAACTAAGAATGTGAAAGCTTGTGCTTGTGATGCTTCTGGACCTGTAGGACCAAAGAATTCACTTGGATAAGCTGTGTTGTTATACCATACGAAAACAGATGCAGATAATCCCATTACCGCTAAAGCTGCTAAACTGTATGATAAGTAAGCTTCTCCAGACCAAACAAATGCTCTTCTAGCCCAAGCAAACGGTTTTGTTAAAATGTGCCAAATTCCACCTGTTAAACAAAGTACACCTACCCAAATATGACCACCCACTAAATCTTCCATGTTGTTGATTGAAATAATCCAACCGTCTCCACCAAATGGAGATTTGAAAACATATCCGAAAATAACAAGAGGATTTAATGTTGGGTTTTTGATTAAACGTACATCTCCACCACCTGGTGACCATGTATCATAAACTCCACCAACGTACATAGCTTTAATAACTAATAAGAATGCACCAATTCCTAGTAAACATAAATGAATACCTAAAATTGTTGTCATTTTATTTTTATCACGCCAGTCATATCCAAATAATGGAGCATTCGTTTCTAATGTATCTGGACCAAATAAAGAGTGGTAAATTCCACCAAATCCTAGTACTGCAGAAGAAATTAAGTGTAAAACACCTACAACAAAGTAAGGATAAACATCATTAATTTCACCACCTGGACCTACACCCCAACCTAATGTTGCTAAGTGTGGTAAAAGAATAAATCCTTGATCATATAAAGGTTTTTCTGGAATAAAATGCGAAACTTCAAATAATGTCATAGCTCCACACCAGAATACCATTAATCCTGCATGTGCTACATGAGCACCAAGAAGTTTTCCAGAAAGATTAATTAATCTTGCATTTCCAGCCCACCATGCGAATCCTGTAGATTCTAGGGTTTTATTAGTAGTAATTTCTAAATCATTAAAGCGCGTTTCCACGTGGTAATACCTCCTCTGGGAATATATAGTTTTCGTGTGGTTGATCTTGTGATGCCATCCATAATCTAATACCTTCATTTAAAAGAATATTCTTTGTATAGAAAGTTTCGAATTCTGGATCTTCTGCTGCTCGTAATTCTTGTGAAACGAAGTCATAAGCACGTAAGTTTAATGCTAAACCAACCATACCTACGGCACTAGCCCAAAGACCTGTTACAGGAACAAATAACATAAAGAAATGTAACCAACGTTTGTTAGAGAATGCAACACCAAAGATTTGTGACCAGAATCTGTTAGCTGTTACCATTGAATATGTTTCTTCAGATTGTGTTGGTGTGAAAGCACGGAAAGTGTTTGCAGCATCACCATCTTCGAATAACGTATTTTCAACTGTTGCTCCGTGAATAGCACAAAGTAAAGCACCTCCTAAAATCCCAGCAACTCCCATCATGTGGAATGGGTTTAATGTCCAGTTATGGAATCCTTGTAAGAATAAAAGGAAACGGAAAATTCCAGCAACACCAAAACTAGGTGCGAAGAACCAACTAGCTTGTCCTAAAGGGTATAATAAGAATACTGACGTAAAAATTGCAATTGGCCCAGTAAAGGCTAAAGCGTTATAAGGTCTAATCCCTACTAAACGCGCAATTTCAAATTGACGTAAACAGAAACCAATTAATCCGAAAGCACCGTGTAATGCTACGAATGCCCATAAACCACCAATTTTACACCATAATGTAAAGTTACCTTGAGCTTCTGGACCCCATAATAATAATAAAGAATGCCCCATACTGTTTGCAGGAGATGATACTGCTGCAGTTAAGAAGTTACATCCTTCTAAGAATGAACTAGCTAAACCGTGAGTATACCAAGAAGTTACAAAGGTAATTCCTGTTAACCATCCACCTAATGCTAAGTAAGAACATGGGAATAAAAGTAATCCTGACCATCCGATAAATACGAAACGGTCGCGTTTTAACCAATCATCAACAAGGGTAAATATCCCATCGTTTTTGGCTTTAACTTGTCCAATAGAAATTGTCATAGTTCTAATTTTTTTCTACGTAATTAAATTTGAATAAAATAACTCTGCATTTAGCTTATCTTTTCGTTTTAGGCTTTATGTCGACACTCAGATATGAAAAAAGGTTTCATAATATTTCAAATCAGAGTTATTTTTTCCTCAGTCTGTCTTGTTTTTGCTACTGATGATTCTTATCGAGATCTCAATATTTTTTTTAAAAAGGTTCTATAATTGTTTATTATATAGTAAGATAAGAACGAAAAACCATTCTAAGTCTGAAAGAGGAGTTTTCAATTTCTGATTTTCCTTAAAGATAAACCACCAAAACTGCAGACGACCTAATAAATCACGTCTTAACGCATTTTCATAGTCCTTTATTCTCCCTTCAGCTATCAAAATAGAAGAAGTTCGTTTTAACCAATCTTTGAGAGTAAGACGTGGATGACGCTTTTCTAAACTTAATTCTTTACGTAATCGCGCAGTATTGATCAGTAATTTCTTTCTTCGAAGTTTATAAGTCCAATCTCCATCATAAACATTAGTAATAAAATCCGTAATCAAGTGAAGGATTCTAGGCCACTCTTCCCATGTCTCGACAGTTTTCCACCACAGAATTGGTCCATACTTTTGTACGATGACAACCAAAATAAAGACGATAATCGAACGGGGCAGCGATGAAAAAAAGAAATTCTGATCGATTTGAATTTGTCGACTCTTAACGATTTTTACAAGCCTTGTCCAATCGCTAATTACAAGCGACAAAATAAGGGTTAAAAGTTCGATTATAAATACTTGTGTTCGCTTTTTACCAAGAGTTTTAAAGTGATCTTTCATTTCTTCTTTTTTTCCTAAATAAATTGAAACGGCTAAAACAAAAATAGAAAGGGCATAAGATGCTAAAATAATTGATTTCGCAATTTCTCCTCCTTGAACTACTAAAGTGATTAATAGCTCTTTCTTTTTTAATTCGTTTAATTGCTGTGCTCTTAAATAAGCAAGAGTTTCGTTTGTTATTTTTGATTCACGCAAAGAGTTTAAAAAGGTAAATAAAAGTAATATATTCCCTGGATGAAGCGGAAATGATTCTCTTGGAGTGAATGTTAAAACACTTTCTGGAGTGTCAAAGAAATTGTTTAGCTTTTTACCATTCTTATAAACCACAATCGGATCTGCTACTACTTCTGTTACTAGAAATGTTGTCCAACAAGAAAAGAAAATTATCCCAAACCTTTTTAATTTGGTTGGACTAATTTTTTCGATTTCAAATTTTTTAAGATCATCTTCAATATCGAAACACCACAGTTGAGCATCTAAATTTAGAACTAAATTACCCATTATTTTTGTTCCTCCAAAACATTGATAAATTTAAATAGAAGCTCAAGCAATTTCTTTATACTTCAAGCTTACTTATATGATAAGTGAATTCAATTGTGAACAGAAATGAAAAAATTAATTTTGTTTTTTTTGAAGAACTTGACATATTATTAGATGTATGAATATAATAATCACTGTTCGTAAATAAAAAGACAATCTACTTTCAATTTATCTATTCCAAAAAAATAGAACGAATAAATATACAGGATAAAAAGTAACAATTTTACTTTTATTTAAGAGTTTGATCCTAGCTCAGGATGAACGCTAGCGGTATGCTTAACACATGCAAGTCGTACGGAAAAGAAATTTTTAGTGGCGAACGGGTGAGTAACACGTGAGAATTTGCCTTTAGGAAGAGGATAACTTATAGAAATATATGCTAAAACTCTATATGCCGCTCGGTGAAAAAAGCAATTTGCCTAAAGAGAAGCTCGCGCCTGATTAGCTAGTTGGTGGGGTAAAGGCCTACCAAGGCGACGATCAGTAGCTGGTCTGAGAGGACGATCAGCCACACTGGAACTGAGACACGGTCCAGACTCCTACGGGAGGCAGCAGTGAGGAATTTTCTGCAATGGGCGAAAGCCTGACAGAGCAATACCGCGTGAGGGATGAAGGCCTACGGGTTGTAAACCTCTTTTCTCAAGGAGGAAGTTTGACGTTACTTGAGGAATAAGCATCGGCTAACCCTGTGCCAGCAGCCGCGGTAATACAGGGGATGCAAGTGTTATCCGGAATTATTGGGCGTAAAGCGTCTGCAGGTGGATAAGTAAGTCTTTTGTTAAATTTTCAGGCTTAACCTGAAACTCGCAAAGGAAACTACTTATCTTGAGTATGGTAGAGGTAAAGGGAATTTCCAGTGGAGCGGTGAAATGCGTAGATATTGGAAAGAACACCAACAGCGAAGGCACTTTACTGGGCCATTACTGACACTCAGAGACGAAAGCTAGGGGAGCAAACGGGATTAGATACCCCGGTAGTCCTAGCTGTAAACGATGGATACTAGATGTTGTGTACCTTTTAGGTTAGACAGTGTCGTAGCTAACGCGTTAAGTATCCCGCCTGGGAAGTATGCTCGCAAGAGTGAAACTCAAAGGAATTGACGGGGGCCCGCACAAGCGGTGGAGCATGTGGTTTAATTCGATGCAACACGAAGAACCTTACCAGGACTTGACATGAAGAGAAGTTTTTTGAAAGAAGAATGTGCTACGGCCTCTTACACAGGTGGTGCATGGCTGTCGTCAGCTCGTGTCGTGAGATGTTGGGTTAAGTCCCGCAACGAGCGCAACCCTTGTTTCTAGTTAATATTCTAGAAAGACTGCCGATTATAAATCGGAGGAAGGTGAGGATGACGTCAAGTCATCATGCCCCTTACGTCCTGGGCTACACACGTGCTACAATGGGTATGACAAAAAGTTGCCAGTTTGCGAAAACGAGCTAATCTCTAAACATACCCTTAGTTCAGATTGTAGGCTGCAACTCGCCTACATGAAGGTGGAATCGCTAGTAATCGCAGGTCAGCTATACTGCGGTGAATCCGTTCCCGGGCCTTGTACACACCGCCCGTCACACCATGGGAGCTGGTTATACCCGAAGCTATTATCCTAACCTTTGGAGGGAAGTATCGAAGGTAGAATTGGTGACTGGGGTGAAGTCGTAACAAGGTAGCCGTACTGGAAGGTGCGGCTGGATTACCTCCTAAATTAAATATTGAAATGTAGTAATAAAAGGGCTATTAGCTCAGTTGGTTAGAGTGCACCCCTGATAAGGGTGAGGTCCCAGGTTCAAATCTTGGATGGCCCAAATGGGGGTATAGCTCAGTTGGTAGAGCGCTGCCTTTGCAAGGCAGATGTCAGCGGTTCGAGTCCGCTTACCTCCAGAAATGTTAAAAAAAATGCTTAAGAAATTAAGAGCTTGTGAGGGATCCCTTGGTATCCAGAAGCGATGAAGGACGTGGCTACCGGCGAAACGCTTCGGGGAGCTGGAAGTAAGCTATGATCCGGAGATATCCGAATGAGGAAACTCTATATTTTATTACTGAATCTATAAGTAAATAAAAAGCGAACCCAGGGAACTGAAACATCTTAGTACCTGGAGGAAAAGAAAGTAAAAACGATTCCCTAAGTAGCGGCGAGCGAAACGGGAACAGCCTAAACTTTTAGAATATTTTTCGAAATTTTTTAGAAGGGTTGAGGGGTAGAAAAGAGAGTTTATTCAAGCAATACGCTTATAGAAATTAGGTGAAGTAATTGGAAAATTATGCCATAGAAAGTGATAGTCTTGTAACCGAAAATTTCTTATCAAAAATCTATTCCCAAGTAGCATGGGGCACGTGGAATCCCGTGTGAATCTGCGAGGACCACCTCGTAAGGCTAAATATTCCTGGATGTCCGATAGCGAATAGTACCGCGAGGGAAAGGTGAAAAGAACCCCGGGAGGGGAGTGAAATAGAACGTGAAATTGCAAGCTTACAAACAGAAGAAGAACGACTTAGCGTTTAACTTCGTGCCTGTTGAAGAATGTTCCGGCGACTTATAGTTAGTGGCAGGTTAAGATAGAGATATCGGAGCCATAGTGAAAGCGAGCTTGAATAGAGCGTCCGTCACTAGTTATAGACCCGAACCCGCTTGATCTAACCATGGCCAGGATGAAACTTAGGTAATACTAAGTGGAGGTCCGAACCGACTAATGTTGAAAAATTAGCGGATGAGTTGTGGTTAGGGGTGAAATGCCAATCGAAAGCGGAGCTAGCTGGTTCTCCCCGAAATGTATTTAGGTGCAGCGGTTAATGTTATAGCGTAGGGGTAAAGCACTGTTTCGGTGCGGGCTGGTAATTCGGTACCAAATCGAGGCAAACTCTGAATACTACGTGCATAGTTAACCAGTAAGACTACGAGGGATAAGCTTCATAGTCAAGAGGGAAACAGCCCAGATCACCAGCTAAGGCCCCTAAATAATTGCTAAGTGATAAAGGTAGTGGAAAGGCTTAAACAACCAGGAGGTTTGCTTAGAAGCAGCAATCCTTTAAAAAGTGCGTAATAGCTTACTGGTCTAGCAATTCTGCGCCGAAAATTTACGGGACTAAGCAATTTGCCGAAGCTGTGAGATATACAAATTGTATATCGGTAGGGGAGCGTTCCATTGTAGGTTGAAGTATGAGCGAAAGCGCATATGGACGAAATGGAAGTGAGAATGTCGGATTGAGTAGCGAAAACATTGGTGAGAATCCAATGCTCCGAAACCCTAAGGTTTCCTCCGCAAGGCTCGTCCACGGAGGGTGAGTCAGGTCCTAAGGTGAGGCTGAAAAGCGTAGTCGATGGACAACAGGTTAATATTCCTGTACTGATTATTACTGGTATCGAGGGACGAAGAAAGCTAAACTAGCCAGATATTGGTTACTGGTTTAAGTACTCGAGGTGTTGAGAATTAGAGAAAATAATTTGAGCTGAGATACGAATACAAGATTTTTAAAATCAAAGTAGTTGACGTTATACTTCCAAGAAAAGCTCGCAATGCTATAAGTAATAGTTACCTGTACCTTAAACCGACACAGGTAGGGAGGTAGAGAATACCAAGGAGCGCGGGAGAACCTTCCTTAAGGAACTCGGCAAAATAACTCTGTAACTTCGGAAGAAAGAGTGCCCATTGGGCTGCAATATCAAGTTCCAAGCAACTGTTTAGCAAAAACACAGGTCTCCGCAAAGTTGTAAAACGACGTATGGGGGCTGACGCCTGCCCAGTGCCGGAAGGTTAAAGAAGTTGGTTAGCGCAAGCAAAGCTGATAACTGAAGCCCCGGTGAACGGCGGCCGTAACTATAACGGTCCTAAGGTAGCGAAATTCCTTGTCGGGTAAGTTCCGACCCGCACGAATGGCGTAATGATTTGGAAGCTGTCTCAAGGAAGGACTCGGCGAAATAGAACTGTCTGTGAAGATGCGGACTACCTGCGCCAGGACAGTAAGACCCTATGAAGCTTTACTGTATCTTGCAATTGAATTTCGATTTTATTTGCGCAGAATAGGTGGGAGACTGTGAGACTAGTCTTGTGGGATTAGTGGAGTCATCTGTGAGATACCACTCTAATAAAATTGACATTCTAACTTCATACCGTTAGCCGGTTGAAAGACAGTTGCAGGTGGGCAGTTTGACTGGGGCGGTCGCCTCCCAAAAGGTAACGGAGGCGTACAAAGGTTCCCTCAGATCGGTCAGAAATCGATCGTAGAGTGCAAAGGCAAAAGGGAGCTTAACTGTGAGACAAACAAGTCGAGCAGAGACGAAAGTCGGTCTTAGTGATCTGACGCTGCTGTGTGGAAAGGGCGTCACTCAACGGATAAAAGTTACTCTAGGGATAACAGGCTGATCTCCCCCAAGAGTTCCTATCGACGGGGAGGTTTGGCACCTCGATGTCGGCTCATCGCATCCTGGGGCGGTAGTACGTCCCAAGGGTTGGGCTGTTCGCCCATTAAAGCGGTACGTGAGCTGGGTTCAGAACGTCGCGAGACAGTTCGGTCCATATCCGGCGTGGGCGTTAGAGTATTGAGAGTGACCTTTCTCTAGTACGAGAGGACCGAGAAAGATATACCGCTAGTGTACCAGTTATCGTGCCATCGGTACATGCTGGGTAGCTATGTATAGTTAGGATAACCGCTGAAGGCATCTAAGTGGGAAGCCGTCCTCAAGATGAGTGCTCTTAGGTTGCGGCAAGACGAGCCGCTTGATAGGCATCCGGTGTAAGTATAGTAATATATTCAGCCAAGATGTACTAATTAACCGTATTCTTAAGCAACAATTAGTTATTAACTTTTAAATTCGGTGTTAATAGTGTATTGGTAACACCTCATTCCATTCCGAACATGAAGGTGAAACGATATTGCGGTGAAAATACTTAGGGAGAAGTCCCTTGGGAAGATAGCAAAATGCCGAATTTTATTTAGAAATATTATTCATTTCCATCACTTATTTTGTCCTTACTTCCTTTTTTTGAGTATAATATAAGTTATACAAAAAGTTAGGAGATATTTTTATGAGTCATACAGTTAAAATTTACGATACTTGTATCGGATGTACACAATGTGTAAGAGCATGTCCAACAGACGTTTTAGAAATGGTTATTTGGGAAGATTGTCGTGCTGGTCAAATTGCTTCAGCTCCAAGAACAGAAGATTGTGTTGGATGTAAGAGATGTGAAAGTGCATGTCCTACAGATTTCTTAAGCGTTCGTGTATACTTAGGTGGTGAAACAACTCGTAGTATGGGATTAGCTTACTAAAAATAATTGACTTAAAAACGAACTATATTCGAGAACATTTGCTTTCGAATATCGTTCGTTTTATTTTTTTTACTTTGTTACAGAACCCACCCATAACTGTGCAGTCCTTTTCCAAGAAAATTTACCCCTAAATAACAAATCCAAATAACAAAAAACCCACAAGAACCTATGAAAGCTGCTTGTTTCCCTTCCCATCCTTTTATTAGGCGTGAATGTAAATAAATAGCAAAAACAAGCCATGTAATCAATGCCCATGTTTCTTTCGGGTCCCAACTCCAATAAGATCCCCATGCTTCATTGGCCCAGACTGCTCCAGAAATAATTCCAATTGTTAAGAATGGAAAACCTAATCCAATAATTCGGTAACTCCAAATGTCAACCATTTCTAATAAATAATTTTTTGAACCAATCGAAGAAGTGGATGTCCCCCCAGATTCCATTGTCATTACGTTAGATTCTTTTGCACCAAAAAATAGAAAGGCTAAATATAGTAAAGAAAAAAGAGATCCAATGATTAGCGTTGCATAACTTACCATCATCATACTAACGTGCATCATTAACCAATTAGATTGAAGAGAAGGCACTAGCGGTAATGATTTTTGCATTTCTGTTGGTAGTGTTAAGCTCGAAAATCCTGCTAAAAAAAAGATTAATGGAGTACCGATTGCTCCAATTAAGCGGCTTTTTGTTTTATCTTCTAAAAATAGTTGAATTGTAGAAATTCCCCAACTTAAAAAAATTAAGGATTCATACAAATTACTCAGAGGAAAATAACCTTCACGAATCCAACGAATCGCTAACGTTCCTGCAAATAAGAAATTACTAATGTAAATAAAAAGTTGACTCCCGGCGAAAAAGCTTTGATTTTGAGGAATGGATAAACTTATCCAATAACCGATCATTGCAAAAAATAAAAAAATACAAGCAATTGCTGGCAATTGATAATCAGAAAATAAAAACATTGTTAGTTTTAGTATTAAAAGTTGAATAAACCGAAAAAATGAAATAAAAAGACTTCTTTTATATTAGTTTACTATTATTTTAAAAAATTAGTATTTACTTACGAATCAAAACTACTATAATATAGTATTGGAAGAGGGGACGACTATGACAGCAACTTTAGAAAGATATGAAAGCCTAAATATCTGGGAACGTTTTTGTTCTTGGATTACTAGTTTAGAAAACCGTTTATACATCGGATGGTTCGGTGTAGTTATGATTCCTACACTTTTAACTGCAACAACTTGTTTTATCATCGCTTTTATCGCTGCTCCGCCAGTAGATATCGATGGTATCCGTGAACCAGTAGCTGGTTCTTTAATGTATGGAAACAACATCATCACTGGTGCTGTTATTCCAAGCTCAAACGCAATTGGTGTTCACTTCTACCCAATTTGGGAAGCTGCTTCTGTTGACGAATGGTTATACAACGGTGGTCCATACCAATTAGTTGTATTACACTTCTTAACTGGTGTTGCTTGTTACTTAGGTCGTGAATGGGAATTAAGTTTCCGTCTTGGTATGCGTCCTTGGATTTTCGTAGCATTCTCTGCTCCTGTAGCAGCTGCTTCTGCAGTATTCTTAGTTTACCCAATTGGACAAGGAAGCTTCTCTGATGGTATGCCTTTAGGTATTTCTGGAACATTCAACTTCATGTTAGTATTCCAAGCTGAACATAACATCTTAATGCACCCATTCCATATGGCTGGTGTTGCTGGTGTATTTGGAGGATCTTTATTCTCTGCTATGCACGGTTCTTTAGTTACTTCATCTTTAATTCGTGAAACAGCTGAAGGTGAATCTACTAACTACGGTTACAAATTTGGTCAAGAAGAAGAAACTTACAACATCGTAGCTGCTCACGGTTACTTTGGACGTTTAATCTTCCAATACGCAAGTTTCAACAACTCTCGTTCATTACACTTCTTCTTAGCTGCTTGGCCAGTTATCGGTATCTGGTTAACTGCTTTAGGTATTTCTACTATGGCATTCAACTTAAATGGTTTCAACTTCAACCAATCTATTGTTGACAGCCAAGGTCGTGTAATCAACACTTGGGCAGACATCTTAAACCGCGCTAACTTAGGTATGGAAGTAATGCATGAACGTAACGCTCACAACTTCCCATTAGACTTAGCTGTAACAGCTCCAGTTATCGTTGGATAAGATTAGAAAAGTTAATTTAAAGCGAATTTCGATTCGTTTTAAATTAATTTTATTTTTAATATTCTTTACCTTAAATATTCTTAATGAACAAAGTGATCGTCGTTTAATAGTTCATAAAAATGTTCCTTTATAAACATATTTTTCAGTGTTAGATTCATTTTTTCTAGTTTGATTCTCTAGTATTTTTTTAATTGTTATTAACGTTCATGTAATTTTACATATTTGAGTGGATATAAACGGATTTTGGTGTGACAAAAGTTATTAAAAATAAGATACCTCCCCAAGTTAGACTCGAACTAACGACCCATCGGTTAACAGCCGATTGCTCTACCAACTGAGCTATTAGGGAAAACGGATTTTTTTCTCGATTTTGAAAATTAAGTACTCTATTCGAATTCTAGAAGATAATTGTATCTCTGTCAAGCGAAACAGCAGTTGGAATAAGACGTAGAGATACAATTATTTTTTTGCAAATTCATTTTTGATTAGCTTACTTTCAATATAACGGATTAAGTTTTCAAATTCTAATTCTAATTGAATTTTACCTCGATTTGTTGTTCCTCCTAACCAAGTTGTTCCTTTCTGAGTAAGAACCCAAATTTGTGTATAAGGTAAATAACTTAAAAAAGTTGTCAGAATTAAGAGTCCAAAACCAGCATAAATAATGAAAATACTTGGGTCATATTTAATCAGTAATCCTGTTGAAGGTAACGTATCAATCAGAATTAAATTTGGACTTATTTCATCCCCAATGTTTTTAGTTCCTAAAAATACACCTTTTTGATTATAGAGATTAAAAGTATTTTCTAATTTATCAAAAACAATGGTTTTATCTTCTTTAATCCAAGTAATCCAAGCTTTCGATTTTTGTTGAAGTTGAAATAACGGAATTTCTGAAATCTCTTGGGTTATTTTATTTTGTACTCGGATTCCTAATAAGTTCCAATCACTTTGATAAATGTCCACTCCTTTTAATCGTAAGGGATTATTTACGGAAATTGTTTGTTCTTTTAGCTCAACTCCATAATTATCCAGGATTGAAATATTTGAATAAAATTGATGAATTCGATTGTTTTCATAATCTACCCAAAAATCATTTACTCTAATATTAATCATCGGTAGATTGGTTAAAGGTCCGACTTTAATCGTATTTTGAATACGAAAAATTTCACCCTTTGGTAATAGTTCTTGTGCTGTAAAATTAACAAAAGCTCCAAAAGAAGCTCCAAGTAAAATTAAAACTAAACTAACATGCACCAAAATAGGACTTATTCTTCCAATTAATCCTTGATAACCATAAACTAAGTTTTTGTTTTGATAAATATAAAATTTTAGTTTTTGAAGTTGAATAATAATTGTTTCTTTTAAATAATAAATATTTTTAAATTTTACGGATAAGGGCAAACGTAAGAAGGCAATACTTTGCTTTTTAAAAAAATATTCCTTTGCATTCGATACAATTGGAAATTGACGAGTGACCGAACAGCTAACTAAGGAAATTCCTAGAACAAGTAACAAACTCATAAACCACCAGGTAGAATAAACATGATCTAATCCTATAAGCTGAATTAGTTCCCAGGTAATAAATCCATAAATTGGTCGTTCTAGTGGATAATTTGTTTGATAAAAAGAAAGTTCCTCGTCTTGTTCAATAAAAGATCCAATTGAGCTTGCTAATGCAATTACAACTAAAACCCCTATTCCAAAAGAAAATTTATTGAAAAATTTAAAAGAGTTTTGAATTTTTAAAAGTTTCATTGTGATCGTCTTCTCAATCTAGATTGATAATCTCCAACGCCCTTTACGTCTTCTATTTTTTAATATTTTTTTACCTGTTTTGCTTTTTAAGCGCGCTCTAAAACCGGATGTTTTAATTACTTTTTTGCGTCGCCCCATTAATGTATGTTTTGACATAATTATTTATATATTTATTTTTTTATTTAAGAAATAGTATAACATAGATGATCGAATTTGATTAAACATAATGTTAAAAGAACGAAATGCTTCATTATTATATTCCAGAAGGGGATTTTGTTGACCATAAGAACGCCAACTAATTGTTTCCTTAATATAATTCATTCTTTCAATATGTTCTGTCCAATAAAAATCTAAAATGGATAAAATATTGATAAGTCGAGTATTTTTTAAAAACCCAAGTTGATAACTATTCCCAATTGCAAACTGTAAATCGTTCCAAATCCAAGCCTCACAATACAGATCTTTTTTAGTTAAAGAAGATTTATAGCTTCCATAAGAGTCTAACTGTTTTTCTAAGAGTTCAAAACTATTCGTTTCGTCTAACGATAATTGATCTACTGTTGTTTCCGTATAACGTAAAAATAATTCGTGACTTATATTTTTACATAAAATGTCTTTTCTCGCCGAGAACAATTGTTTACGTTGTGTATTTAAAATATCATCGTATTGAAAAACATTTTTTCGTAAATCATAATTATAGACTTCAACTTTTTTTTGGGCTTCTTCTAAACTATTTGTTAGAATATTTGATTCTAATGGAACATCTTTATCTTGAATTAAATATTCAACCCAACGTTTAATATTATCTCCTCCAAAAATTTTAATCAATTCATCTTCTAGCGAAATAATGAATTGTGAGGCTCCCGGATCTCCTTGTCTTCCAGAACGCCCACGCAATTGATTATCAATTCGTCGGGTTTCATGACGTTCGGTTCCAAGAACAAAAAGACCCCCTAATTCTTTTACTTCTTTATTCTCTGCTTTCCAACGAGTTGAGTAAGCTGTATATAAGTCTTCATATAAATTTTGTAAGGAAGTGAGCGATTCTTCTAGCGAATACGGAAGATTTAAAATATGTTTTTCTAATAATTCGATCTTGTCTGTATATTCCTTTTCAATTTTTTCTACATGATTCAAAAGATCCGTATCTGAGACTCCTTTTGTTTTCTCTAATAACAATTCAACCATTTTTTGTTTCACTTTAAAAATTGGATTTCCACCTAAAATAATATCAGTACCTCTTCCAGCCATGTTCGTCGCAATTGTAATTGCATATTTTTCTCCAGCTTGGGCAACAATTTCACTTTCTCGTTTCACATTTTCTGGTCGGGCGTTTAATATTTGATGAGGAATCTTAGAAAGTTTAAATAAATCGGATAAAAATTCTGATTTGTCTACGGTTGCTGTTCCTATTAAGACTGGTTGTCCTCTTTCAAAACAGTCTTTTGAAAGATTTAGCACTGCTTTCCATTTTGCTAATTCAGTTTGATAAACTAAATCTGACATATCTTTTCGAATAAGAGGATTTGCTGTTGGTAAAACTACAACTTCTAAGTTATAAATATCCTGAAATTCTTTTTCCGTAGTTTTTGCTGTCCCTGTCATTCCTGCTAACTTAGGGTATAAAGTAAAAAAGTTTTGATACGTTATAGAAGTCTTTGTTTTTGTTCCCCCTCCGATTTCTACATTCTCTTTTGCCTCCATTGCTTCATGAATTCCCATACTCCATCGTCGGTCTTCCATGATACGCCCTGTGAATTCATCGACAATTAAGATTTTATTATTTAATACAATATAATCTTTATTTTTGCGAAAAACATATTGAGCTTTTAATGCATTTAAAATTTCTAAAATCCAAGGATCTTCTGTATCGTAAAGAGTTTTTTTCCCTAGTTTTTCTTTAATATTTTTATACCCAAGTTCAGTTAAGTTAATTTCACGTCGTTTTTCATCGATTTCAAAATCACTTCCTCTGCTCAGGAGAGAAGCAATTTTTTTTGCTAAGTATAATTTATTTTTATTGTTGTTGGATTTGGAAGTTGATAAAATTAGAGGCGTACGCGCTTCGTCAATTAAAATTGAATCAATTTCGTCAATAATACAAAAATTAAAAGGTGTTTGAACAACTTCATTTAAATTATAAGAAGAACTATCTCTTAAGTAGTCAAAAACTAATTCCGAATTTGTTAAATAGGTAATATCACTACTATAGCTTGTTTGTTTTTCTAAAGTGGTACTGGTACTCTTGACTAAGCCTACACTTAGCCCTAATGCTTTATAAATTTTTCCCATTAATTTTTGATCTCGCTCTGCTAGATAATCATTAACAGTAACAACGTGAACACCTTTTTTACTTAATGCATTTAATGCCACTGCAAGAGTGGAAGCTAAAGTTTTCCCTTCCCCCGTTTTCATTTCTACAATTTTTCCCTCATGTAAAATAATCCCGGCTAATAATTGAGTATCAAAATGTCGTAGTCCAATCGTTCTATAAGACATTTCTTGGGTTAATGCAAACCAATCAATTAATAGATTTTCTAAAGGTTCTTTTGTGGAACGAGATTTTACTTTTTGAATAATCAGTTCTAATTCTTCAATACTTTTTTCTTTTAATAAATTCGATGCGATTTTTATTTCAGAAACCAGTTTTTGCATGATTTTTATTTTTTTTGTTTATTTAATCTAATTGAGTATTTTACTCAATAATTGTGGATTTATTGTAAAAATTGAAAATTATTGTTTTTAGAATCAAAAAAAATTAAAAAAGGTATATAATAGTAAAAATATAATTTTTTATTGATATAATTTTAACAACCGAGTTTAAAAGTTACTTAAAATTTTATTAAGCTCATGATAAAAAACAACGTATCTATTTGGAAGAGTGCAGTTCGACAAATTAAAACTGTTTTAAAATTTATTTTAACAGGCTTTAAAAGTTTTAGTACAAAATATCCGAATATTGCTCAAATTATTCAACTTAGTTTTATTTATTTCTTTGCGGTCGTCGATTTACTTTACGCAATTTTAAATAATGTCTTTTCATTGGGATATCTTCCTGAATTTCTGATGCCCATTTTTCCTTTGATTACTTATATTCTTCAATCTCCAATTCTTAAGATTTGGGCCAGCCCTGAGAAAGTGTTTTTCATGTCTTATGTGGTTATTGAGTTTATGGTTGTCCGTTCAACGTTTAAATTTTCAAAGTTAGTAAAATATAATATTTTAATGATCTTTGCGTTGTTAATGGTTCAAGGGTTAGTCATCAGTTATTGGGATTTACTCTTTCATCGTCAAATTGCGACTCCAGTCGCAAAATGGGCTTATGATCAAGGAGCTTTTATTTATACGGACAAACAACTTGCAATTGTATTCTTTTTAAATACTTTTGTAATTTTCTTCTTAGGATATTGCTATCTTTATTTTCAATCAATTCGAGGAAAATTTGCCACAATTCCATATATGGAATGGTTAACGGATTCAGTAGCATTCTGGTTGCGAATTAAAACTCCAACAATGCGGTTTGGAAAACGAAAAAAGGGAAATGAAGAAAAAGATAAACGGAAATAAAAATTTTCCGTTTATTTATTAATTGTTTCTTCAATTATATTCACAAAGCCAGAACGAGTATAATTTACAATCCCGTCCGTTAACGCGTATAAAGTATGATCTTTCCCACATCCTACTTCTGTTCCAGGTTTGAATTTTGTTCCTCGTTGACGAACAATAATAAAACCAGCTTTTACTTTTTGACCACCATTACATTTAATCCCTAATCTTTTTGCCTGCGAATCGCGAGTGTTTTTTGTACTCCCCGCACCCATTTTATGTGCCATAAATTTTCTCTCTTTCTTTTAATTTATTCTAAACTATCAATTTGAACGCGTGTATACGATTGTCGATGTCCACGTGTACGTGTATATTTTTTCTTTGGTTTTGTTTTTAACACGGTAATTTTCGTACCTTTCACTTCTTCCTGAATAATTTTCGCTGAAATTTGACTATTCACTAAAAAAGGTTTTCCAAGTTGAATTTGATTATTTTTTCTAAAAAATAAAATTTTATTTAGATAAATAAAATCACCTAAACTTCCGTTCTTAATGAAGTCAACATCGTACCATTGACCTGGTTTTAGCAAAAATTGTTTTCCTGACGTTTGAGCAATAACGTATTTCATATTTTTTTTTCCTTCCTCGACTATTTTCTGGAATAACTCCCCCTTAAATTATAACGGATTCTGGACAAGTTGCAAACTTCGGGGAAGAAGAACAAAGCTAAATTTTTTATTGCGGATGGAGAGACTTGAACTCTCACGAATTTCTTCACTAGATTCTAAGTCTAGGGCGTCTGCCATTTCGCCACATCCGCACTTTTTCCACTGTTGGAAACTTCTATTTTTTATTTTTCTAAAACACATTATAATAGAATTATATAAGAAAATAAAATTTATTAATTAGTTAATTATTATGGTAAGAACTTTATTAATTTTCACTCCAGTTTTATTAGCAGCTTCTTGGGCTCTATATAATATTTTCTTCTTAATTAAGAAAAGTATTCCTAATTCATAAAATCTAACTGTATAGTTAGATTTTATAATTAATATGTATCTAAGACACTGTCAATATATTCATATTCTTTTGCAATAATAGCAGGATCTATTCTATAACTGTTTTCTAATAACATTAAACTATTGTCTAAATCAAATGAACCGCTAATCCCATCAGAAGTATATTCTAATTTTCCTACTAATTTATCTAAGTCTTTATGTAATCTTTGATTATCTTCAAAATAACCAATTCTTAATTCTAACCATCGAATCCAACTTTTATCTGTTGAAACAATTGCTCCTAAATATTTTATATTTTCTTTGTTAATTTCATAAAAATAACTATTTTTTATGTTCTCTACTACCTTTTCCTGAGAAATAAATTTTGGAGAGGTTAAAACCCAAAAATTCTTTTGTTTCTTTGATGTTTTATAATAATTAGTTTTTTCTCTTAAAATTTCTTCTATAACCTGAGAATCGAATAGACTTCTTTGAGTCATTAGTATATAATAATACGTGTGTTTCATCGCAAAACTTATTTTCTTATATAATTCT
>Ga0214917_10002583_pt1 | contig 21842 bp, 15 predicted proteins | sample LL_1208_BB_MetaG_FD_177983 | JGI IMG/M metagenome (GOLD analysis project Ga0214917, IMG submission 177983) | Freshwater microbial communities from Lake Lanier, Atlanta, Georgia, United States - LL_1208_BB | ecosystem: Environmental > Aquatic > Freshwater > Lake | place: USA: Georgia | collected...
GCCCGGCGGCATATACGAGTTCACACCGGCAAAGTCGGGTTTGCGCAATCCAGACTTCATTGCGGTCAAACCAAACGAAGTTGCGTGCTTCGACGGTCTTACGTCGCCAAATTCGCAGACAAAACTGACGACAACGCGAATTTACGCGATGATGACAAGCGCCGATGGTATCGAGACGATTTCGATCGCTGGTGCCGGCACGGGCAAGTGTGGCTCTGAGCCCTATTCAATGCCCGCCGAAGTCACCAAGTTTGAGCGCCGAGTTGGCTAGCCGCGCTTCAGGCGCAACCCAAACCACCCCGCGAACATCAACGCGAAATACAAAGTCGGAAAGTCTCCCTCGACGATCCAATAGATAATCGGAAAGATAACCACACCCGGGGTCAAGATGAACCCGAGAATCACACCGATTACACCCAGCCAATCGGCCCACGCGACAAACCAGAAAACATATTGCAGCACCCCGGCGACCAGCGTGATCAACACACCAACAGGCCGCAACGAATTTTTAAAAGGATTCACCGTGCTCTCAATCTACGCCCGCACCCCGCCGCATTGATTCACTCTAAAGTTTTAAGCTAAATCTTCTCTCAAAATTATTAATGAGGTACGCTGATTTCACTATGTCCACCTCTAAGTCGGTTCAGAAATCGACAAAGAAGCAACTACAGCCAAGAACTGTACTGAGGTCTGGAGAATTAGAATTTAGATTGACATCCGTTTTAACGAAATCCAAAGGAAATCGCAGCTTCGCCGAGCGTCTTGTCGCTATTAATGAAGTAACACAATTCGATCCGGCGGAATCAGAGCTTTCTGAGAGAGAAAAAATGATTGCCGGCGCTTTTGGCTTCAAGGGCTTCGAAACTCCGGATTGGCAGTTGTTCTTGAAATCAATTGACAAGAAGCCGAAACTGAACATCGATTTGGTAAGACTTATTTTTGAACAAGCTATAAGAAGTGGTAATGAACGCCAGTTGCTCTTTTTTAGTTGCCTTGCACCAAAGGGTATGCAGCAAATTGTGCCCCAATTGGTAACGGGCAGAAGCAACTGGCGTTCCATCGACCTCATTCTCGAATCCTTCTCGGATAAATCAATGAATAAAGCAGAGCAATCAAAGTTGCACAAAAGCGTCAGTTTTTTGGCTTCAATAGTCGAGCAACAAAATAAGTCTCAATTCATTTGCAAGTTGGTGTTAATTGCATCGAAAATCGAAGACAGCGTCTTTGTGTCGCTCACAGGTCCAAAAAGGAAAGCTTTGACAGCAGATATAGCCAAAGTTTTATTGAATGATGACTTTTCCAGCTCGTTTACAGATGCATTATCTGTACGAAAATCTAATGATGAGGTTGTTGATCGCCTCATTAAAAATTTTGTTGAGTTGTTGGACGGGGAAAAGTATTTAGTTGACTTCCTGCTTAAATTGTTGACAGTTGGTCGGTCAAAAGTTGTGCTTAAGAAGTCAGTATTCACAAAGTTAGATATTGGGACCATTGCGTCGCTTGCAGCGTCGCAGGAAGTGCGGGATTTCCTGTTGACTGAAAAAGATTGCTACAAAACTCAGCTTCAAACTATGTTGAGGCAGGGTGGGATTGGTGCGTTAATGCAATTGATTGACCAAAAGAAGCACTTCGATCTCATTGTTGATCCAGAATTAGTGATCTCTCAGTTCTCTTCGAAGAGTGCGCCTAGCACGAAAGTTATTGAGCTTTTGAGCGCAGAGATTATTAAGAAATCTGAGAAAGCTGTCATGGAGGTTGTAGAAAAGAGGACGGCAGAGGTGGCTAAGAGTCGTGAGGAGGCCCTGGAAGTGGTTAAGGACCTAGAGAAGAAGTGTGCGGAGCTCAATTTGAAGACAGAAGCTCTTGAAAATCAACTTCGTGTAGGTAAGAAAGAGCAAATAGTTGGTAAAGATCGAATGACGCAGCAGGCGCAGCTACAAGTTCTGATTGAGTTTTCGAGGTTTGTTGAGGACCTAAGAGTGCTTTCAAGTGGTTCATTTTCAGGGAGCGATTCTGTTGTATCAGTATTTAGGAACGCTGAAAGGCAGCTCAAGAGCTTCAATGTTGTTGTCGTGGGAGTAGTAGGAAAGCCGGCGCCAATTGGTGAAGACTGTTTTAAGTTCAGTGGTGGCAGCAAAAATGATCTAAAAATAGTCGGATCGCCTGCCTATGTATTCCGAACTGTAGACCAACAAGTGGTACTAGTCTGGGGCGAGTTACGGTCTAATTAGTAGGGGGGCGATTTCGTTGAAGAGAATCGGTATTGATTTTGGTACTTCCACAACGTTGATTGCCTATCGTGAGGACGAAGCATCCGCCCCAGTCATTATTCCAATTGGAACGGGTGCATTTCCTTGGATTCCTAGCGTTGTTAGTCGCACCCCTCCAATTGGTGTAGTTGAAAATTTCGAAAGTTTGGAGAGCGATGTTGTTTTAGAATCGCCAAAGTCTGGCTTGACCGATAGCAACCGATTCTTAGAAAGAAATCCCGGTGTCTCCACTGATGAAATAAGAAATGCGGCAGAAACGATTATTCGAGAGGTTATCACTCGTGCCAAAAAACAACTTCCAGACTTATTCTCCGGGTCTAAAGTCTTTATGGGTTGCCCAGCTCTATGGAGTGGAGATAACAGAAGAGTTATTGCAGACACAGCTCGGTCGCTAGGGCTAGATGTAGATGTAATGAGTGTTATTGATGAGCCAGTTGCCGCTGGGATTCAGTGGATTAAAAATCAATGGATTGACCAGGGCACACGGCTTACTGGTCGGGTACTTGTTTTCGATGCTGGCGGTGGAACGCTCGATGTGGCCTTACTTGACATTCAGGGAGAAGATTCGCCATCGATAACAGTTCTGTCAGCCGATTCTTTGGCAAAATCGGGAGACGAGCTTGATTTGTCTATCGTAAGACATTTGGTTGGCTTAGATCCAACACTTGAAAAATCAGTAAGTGTTTATGCGTTAAAACGTGTAGCCAAGCGATTAAAAGAGTCGCTTAGCGAAGAATCCGAAGCATCGCAAATTATTGACACAAATCCGCCAAGGCTTTTGCGCTTGTCTCAAAGTGAGCTAGAAAATATCGCAAATGAGCAGTTAGATGAGTCAATGACCCTTGTGAAGCGAGTACTCAAAATGGGCAAACTACGATTCATGCCGATCGACACGATTGAAATCAGAAAGTGGCCGATCCACGAGCTTGCGAATGAAGTCGAGTTTGTTGTGCTTGTTGGGGGATTGTCAAAGCTGAAGTCGTTTAAGAAAAGACTTAAAGAAGTTTTTAGTCAGGCGAACTTTTACCAGGTTGAGAATCCACAACAAACAGTTGCGGAAGGACTTACATATGGAGATGTAATGAAAAGCCTAAATATGCCGAGGCCACCAATCAATTTTTATGTTTCTTCGCAGAACTTGCCGAAACCAATGCTTGTGTATGAGGCATTTTCACGTGTTTTCTCAGTGGATGATGCGGTAATTGGAAAGTCTTATTTGTCTCATAAAGTTTTCTTGAAGGAGTTCGGAGACGGCGATTATTCGTTTTATTGTGAATGGCCAGATCGCAATAAAACTCGAATTCGTTTTAACGTTGACGGTCAAGAAGTCTCGACTCTGCCATTTACGCAAGATTTGAGATCAGATTCTGGAGATGTTTCTTTTTATCTGTACGCAACAGGCGAAATTTGTGTTAGGGGATATCAAAAGGTGCTTGAGGTGCGAATCACCGAATGGCCAGCTCTTAATGGTTCGAAAGATCTTTCTCAAATTAGGCTCGAATTAGAAAAGAAAAAGTACGAAAATAGTTATGGCACAACCGACAAGTCTTCGTCATCTAGGAAGTGAGAGTTGCTGATGGATTTATCAGCGGTTCCTCTATTGGATCGGTACAAGACCTATGACGGACCCGAACCGATAGCTAACTTTTTTGATCCTTGCTTCCAAAATTCAAACAGATATGACAGGGCGGTCGGGTATTTCACAAGTAACGGTGTAAAAGAACTAAAGAATGGGTTGAGAAGATTCACCGAGAACAGTGGCTATATTCGACTTGTAACCTCAACGAGACTTGAACCTAATGATTTAGAAGAGATTCGGCTGGGCTACTCGTTGAGAGAAAAAGTGCAAGAAGCTTTTCATAAAACTCTGAAAACTCTTGAAGATGGCGAAGTGTCAGAGGACACTCTTGGTTATATTGGCAAATTGATAAAAGACAAAGTGCTTGATATCAAGATCGCGATATTTAAGAGTGATAAAGATACCCTCTATCATGAAAAAATCGGTTTCTTTAGTGATGAGAGTGGAAACCAAGTTTATTTCATAGGCTCAAACAATGAGACTCGGGGCGGTTTAGTTAGTAACGGCGAATCCTTCGAGGTACATAAATCGTGGGCCAGCGATTCTGATGCCCGTCGCGTGACAACTGCGCGTCAAGATTTTGAAAGGCTTTGGTCCGGCGCAATTGAGACTCTAGAAGTTTTAGAGATTTCAGAGGTGTCAAAGGAATTGTTTGAAAGACACGCCGTTGCATTTGAAGAGCGGGAGCGAGGCGCTAAGTTACCACCAGTTGACACGACATCAGTCGACGAACCACCAGTTGACGAGCAACTAGACCATGTGATGCCACTAGATGACGAGCAACAATTACCAGTTAAGCCATTCGCTCTCCGACCGTATCAACAGGAAGCAATCGATGCCTGGCTGAACAATGGTGGACGAGGTGTATTAGCGATGGCAACTGGCACAGGTAAAACAGTCACTGCCATAGGTGCTTTTGAGCAACTCGTTGAAAAGCAAGCAGATAACCAACCACTTTTAATCCTTATAACTTGTCCGTTTGACAATCTTGTTCGGCAATGGGATGAAGCCCTTAGAGTCAATGGCTATCAACCAATTCTCTGCTTTGTGGACAGAAATATTTGGTTTGGTGACGCGCACCAAGTTATTAATAATTTACTTCTTAATAGAAGAGGTGTCGGAATACTAATAACTACGCATGCAACTTTCGCGCGTGAAGACCTCAGAAGGTTGATCGAGACTTGGCAAGGAAATTTTTTGATTATTAGTGATGAGGTACACCATATGGGGTCTCGATCCCGTCGAGATATTCTGCCTGATCACAAGACACATACTTTAGGTTTATCCGCAACTCCGAGCCGGAAGAATGATGTAGTTGGCACTCAAGCCATTTTTTCCTACTACGGCGACGTGGTCTATGACTTGCCTTTACGAAAGGCGATTAAAATGGGATTTCTCTCACCGTATCTTTACTTTCCGATTGCAGTTTATTTATCAGACGAAGAATTCACTGAGTACACGCGTCTGTCACAGCGAATCGCGCAGTTGAGTAGTCCAAACGACGGCGCTCTAGATTTCGACGAAAACCCAGAGCTTTATAAAGCTATTAGGGCGCGAAATGCTGCACTTGGCAACTGTGAAAGTAAATTAAGTGCGTTTAAATCTGAAGTTTTGAAACGCCGAGAAGACAATTTTCAATTAGTCTATTGCAGCGAGGGTAAGAGCGAACTTCAATCCGAAAAGCAACTCACTGAAGTCATGCGAATTCTAGGCATTGAGCTTGACCTCTCGGCTCGCAAATATACATCCGAAACGCCTAAACAGTCGCGGCGTGAGATATTAGAGGATTTGCTAGAGGGGAATTTGAAGTTTGTCGTTTCAATGCGATGTCTTGACGAAGGAGTTGATATTCCAGATGCAAGGTTCGCTTATCTTCTTGCTTCTTCATCAGACGAACGGCAGTGGGTGCAAAGAAGAGGACGTATTTTAAGACTGCCTAGGGACGGTGAACCTAAGTTGGCTCAGATCATTGATTTTGTGACATTCCCTCCTTACGGTTCGAGTACCAATATTGCCCTAAAATTAGTCGGAGATGAACTAATGCGAGTTAAAGAATTTGGTTCGGATTCCACGAATCCTGAATTAGCAGATAAGTTTAGCCGAGACTTAGAGAGAGAATTTGGGGTTTAAAAGTGACTCAGGAAGAAACTTTCAGCACGGAAATATTGCAGCGAATCGTTGATGGAATTATCGAAATCGAGCGAAGAAAGATTCATCAAGTTCACCCGCAGCTAGTGCATGACGATATTTTGAAGCTTCTAAGGGAAGAAATTAAATGAAAATCTCACAGATTTTATTTAAAGATTGGCGTTGCTTTAAAGGTGAAGAGAAGATTAGTTTTTCAACGGATCGACTCAAGCCAATATCCGTGGTGTATGGAACGAATGGGTCTGGAAAGACGACGATCTTAAATGCAGTTCTTTGGGCTCTTTGGGATGTATTTACGCCAGACTTTCTACTACCTGACGAACTAGTGAATACTTCAGTGTTTGACTCGACGTCGGCTGGCAAGAAAGTGACTGGATTGGTCGAAATCAAGTTTGAACATGCTGGATCAAAATTTACAGTGGAAAGAGCTGTAACCGAATCTAGCCAAGGAACTTCACGCGTACAGGAAACTCAGATGCGAGTGTTAAGAATAAATGAACTCGGAGAAGCGCTTCCGAACTTGATAAACAAAGAGGCTTTTGAATTGATAGATCAATTATTTCCTAAGCGACTTGCCAAGTATTTCTTTTTCAACGGTGAGAAATTCATTGCGGATGCAATTAGCCCATCGGGCCAAAAGGAATTCGGGCAAGCAGTGCGACACGTTCTGGGGCTAACCGTATACGACCGGGCCTTGCAACATGTCAAGAGGGCTATCGAAGAACTGGATAAGAGCATTGCGCAATTAGATAATGATGATGACCTGAAAAAGTTAACTGTTAAAAAAACGTCTATCAATGCTCAAATTTCAGAACTGGAATCAAAAGTTGTAGATAACAAACAAAAAATTGATTCGCTTCAAACGCAGTCCGAGGGAATTGATAATGAGCTAAAAGCATTTGATCAGCTAAAAGAGTCAATTGAACAGCGAAAAAAACACGAAGCAGATATTTCAGCAATGGAAGCGAGAATTAAAGAGTTCGATGATGAACTTACTGCCCTCATTGGGTCGCAAAACACGTCTTTATTTTTACTTGATTACGAAAACGAGATTATTCAGCTCGGCGAAGCACACCGACGGCAGAAACATATCCCTGCTGATTTCAAAGAATCATTTATTCGTGACTTGCTTAATTCGGGCGAGTGTATTTGCGGTGAGCCACTAAAACCGAATGAAAATCACTACAACAAGGTACGGGAACGACTTGTCGATGGTGGGCTAACAGACACTGAGGAAGAGTGGACGCTTCTTGTGAACAGCATGAAGCAGATTAGACGTGATGTGGTTAAATTCAATTTTGATGTTCGACAAATTAACGGAAGTCGAGAAGATTTGAAGGATAAACTAAATCGCCTTGGTGTTGAAATTGATAGATTAAATAGCTCGATAAAAAGTTCCGGTGGTGAGAACCCTAGATTAGAAGAGCTTGAAGAGAAACGTACCCTTTGTAGGTTGTCATTGGTCGCCACATCTACCCAACTTGGAAGAGATTTAGAGTTACTTGAATCTCGAAAAAAAGAGCTTCAAAAAATAAATGCTGAGATTGATCGGGTTCAGCCGAGAAATTTAGAAGCACAGCTTGAGAACAAACGTAAACAATTACTTGTCAAGATATACAAAAAGCTAGAATTTGATCTAGATGAGCTGAATTCAAAGTCACGCAAAAATCTTGAGTTCAAAATTTCGCAAATCTTTGCAAGTTTATCATTTACAAAATTTGTTGCGGTACTTAATGAAGACTTCGTTCTGAAAATGCACAGAAATTCGGAAAGTGGTGAACTGGTAGAAGCCGCAATGGGCACAGGTGACAGGCAACTTTCTTTTTATTCATTTATCGCGGCTCTTTCTGAGATTGACTTCTCAGAAACAGAAACTGAAAAATTAGTAAAGGAGTCATTCCCAATTATGATCGATGCACCGTTTTCGATGCTTGATCGTATTCCGAAGGAAAGAGTAATCACTGCGTTGCCGATGGTTACACATCAACTTGTTTTGATGATGCTTGAGGATCAAAATGAAGTTATGAAATCTCCAGATGTTTTAGCAAGTACGCAAAGTAGTTCCGTCTTGGTGTTACACAGCAGTGAGGCGAAACATAAAGAAACTATTAATCTGCCTCAGAGAAAAGATGTTCCGTATATAGAAAGAATTGCAAGTGGCCATCACTACACAAAAGTTGTTCAAATCCAATGACACGTCTCATCGAGTCAATGTCGGTCAAGGTTCCTTCCCAGCATTCAGATTTCTTGGATGAACTTATAGGACGAGCGCCATTTTCAAAGCAAAAAGCTCCTTTCGTGCACTTTTATGACGCTCTAGTTTTTGCGGCAACGCTCGGGTTTCAATCAGGAAAACGAGAGCCGTTAGCAAAGGCAAAAGGGAAAGACCCAATTCCGTATTCGACAATGTCAAGTAATAAATATTTCGATGGTCTTTTGGCGAGCTTCGTTGTGTTAAATAATAAAGACGATCACAAATGTCTATCTGGTGATAGTGCCGGAAGCCGTATTGAAATGTTTGAAGAATATGCTTGTGCTGGATTAACAATCCTTAAAGAAAATCGAGAAAGTTGCCAGAGTAATTTCAGAATCTTTGTAGAAACTAGTATTATTCAAAAGTTGGCGTCTCTAGCGTCGGAGCTTGAATCTGAGATTAGCAATCCAGATCTACTGTAAATTTGTATAAAGAAAATTCACGTGTTATAAATCAATGAGCCACTGAAAGGCGTTCCCCTCATGCCGTCTCTACACCCCATTGACTTCAAAAAGGAAACATTTCTTTCTTTTCTGCCTGCTGAGAAAGTTTTTATTCCAGAGTTGCAAAGACCGTTTTCTTGGAATGATTCGCAAATCCAGGACTTTGTTAAGGATGTAATGCAGTTAGTCATGCTGCGCTCGAGCGGGCAGGTCGCGAAGTTGGAGCATTTCTTTGGCACATTGGTTCTTCAGAGCACTCTTGACCCAAGAGGTAATGCAATTATTGACGGTCAACAGCGCCTAACTGCGGTAAGCCTCACTCTTGGATTGTTAAAAGCCGAAATGGTGCGCTTAATAGAAGTAATTCGCGCTGCGGGCGGACCACAAGTCGACGGACTTGTTGGACGACTCTCAGGGCACATTCAGCAATTAGACGGCTGCTTATTTTGTCCACCGGACGTTAACAATGTCATTCGGAGTCGTCTTTTGCCATCCCCGGAGATATCGAAGACTTTCGATTCCTTAATAAGGGGTGGAGATGGCAACATTGACTCCGAAACGCTGGGACCAGCATTCAAATTACGCTCATGTGCCCAAACTCTAAGGAAGAATTTGATTAGTCCCGACGGTTTTTACATCGGACAGGAAAATGCCAAAAAAGTTGATCACTTACTGTTTGTTAAAGAAGCAGTATTGGAGTCTTTGTTGTTCGTATCAGTTATAACCCAGTCAGGCAGCTCCTCTTATGATTTATTTGAGTCACTGAACGCAACAGGTGAACCCCTCAATGCTCTAGATTTACTCAAGGTTTGGGCGATGTCATCATCGGTTGGTCACCCTAATTCGCCTGACATCTCTCGAATTTTGAGGAAGCTAGCAACTCCGACGACGGAGAGTGAAGATCCAACGGAGTATTTGTTCCAATTCTTTCAGGCTCGAACGTTCGGAAGAACTCCAACTCGTGAACCGCGAAAGAGATTTGTTTCTGATGTTCGGCGGTATATATTCAAAGATCCCGAACTAGCTGATCCGAATCTTGCGTCGACTAACTTGATGTTGACGATCAGTGCAGAATTGAAGATTATGGATGAGTGGCGACCGAGGTACGACAATCTAATTGCTAAACCCACACAATCGCCGTTTGCTTCAGCAACTGCTTTTCAAGTTGACCGTCTAAACGACTTGATGGTGACACTCAAACATAAAACAGCTCTTCCATTAATGATGGTTGCAGCAGCTCACTTATCGAGTAAAGATTTCTACGAACTCGTACATTTAATTGAGAGGTTGTTCTTTAGAGTTAAGGTAATCTGTCGACAAAAAGAGTCCTACCTAAGAGATTTGTACTCGGAGTGGATGCGTCAAATTTATGAAGGCAACTATCAATTCGCAAATGTTGTCACTGGCGCAAAAAATCTAATCGACCGTAAAGCAAATGACAATGATTTTGTCAACTCGTTGATAAAGGCGATGCAGGGGGACGAGAATCGTAATTATTTGAAGTATTTCCTTTTAACACTCGATTTATACACGGCGAATCCGTCACCAGCGCAGTTGGCGATTGTTCGGAGCTCGCTATCTGTTGAACATATACAGCCGCAAAATTTACTCAATGATCCCGTCGCAATGTCTCAGGCCGGAATAAATGACGCTGAAGATATTCAGCGGCTAGGTAACCTGTGTTTGCTGTCGATTGAAGAAAATGCCTCACTTAGTGACAATCCTTTTGCAGCAAAGAAAGCCCAAGTTGCTGCTTGGCTTGGTAATGGGCGACATTTGAGTCGGGCTCTAAGCCGAGAAGTGTATGAACACCATCCAGCAAACACATGGACTTCAGCCGATATATCTGCTCGTGAGCAGAGTATTGCAAACCGAGCAAAACAGGTGTTTAACTTTTAATCACTTTGTGGTTATCTATTTTAAGTCTGTTAGCAGCAAGAATTTTCAACCACCCCTCTTCGTGTCCGATCATCTCAGGGTTTTTGTATAAACCAAGAGATTCTTCATCAGCGGTCAATTTCGAAAACTTAGCAAATTCTGGATGACTTGGGTGGATAAAAGTTTCTTTTCGGTGGAGAATAGGTCGATTTTTTCGGTTGTCGTATCGGCGGAAGTCGAATTTCTGTTCAACCAAACTCACTGAATAGCTCGAAGCAAGCGGTGGATGTGGGTTATCCCAGAAGTCGGGGTATGAAAGATATGAGACCATCTTCGAATCACGATGGAGTTTGACTAGATTCGCCTCGCTGATCTCGCCAACAATTCGTCTAGCACAGGCTTCATAAACTCGCAAAAGTGCTGGTAGGAGATGCAATGATTCTTTGTGAATATACAAAGCGCTTGGTGTTAGCTTCCCAACTGAACTACTGCGGCATGCGAGCTGTATCGCATCAAGACTTCCAGCACTGAACAATAATCTGGACGCGAGAACGCTGGCTTTTTTAAATGATTGGTAGAAGGCACGAACGTCGTACTGTGTCGATTTCGGTAGATCTTTCATGGTGTAATCTCCGTCAAATTGTCTAAGGGCGAGATGCACCAGCAGGTCAATTCGTCTGCGATCAGCAATCTTTACCCACTCGTCTCGATCAGTGACAGTTTGAACAACGCGGAATGCCTGCTTCATAGACCCGAAAGCCTTTTGCAATTGATCTCTGTTCTGAAGCTCTTCATCTTTTGGTACTCGTCCATGAGCGGCAACGAAGTCCATCAGTGATTCAAGGATGTCGGCATGCTCTTTAAATTTTGCATCGCTATCGCGTGTCCACGGTGCCGGAATGCGAATTCGATACCGACGTGATTTGAATTCTTCGAGGTCAGCCAGGCTTTTGAAAATATAAAAGACTCCCGGCGCTGCAACGACAGCCTCCTGTCGCAGGTGGGACTCAAGCCAGTTTTGCAGTTCTGTATGATCGAAGAATCTTTGAAATGTTCCTTTTGAGGTCAACCAACCGTCAGCGAAAGGTCGAACATGTGCGCCATCACGCTCATGATCTAAACGAGCAGCGACAACAAGACACTTCTTGCTTAACTTCCAAGCGTCCAAAAGTACTTGACGCCTTTCATCCTCCTTTTCAATCACGTTTAAGACATATATAAGCGAAACAATTTTTGAGGCCATTTTCTTTGCCGACTTTCGGTGGACTGGATCCCACCCTCTTATTTTCCAACCCAGTTTTGAGAGTGAATCAACATCAAAACCACGACCACACCCATAGTCAAGCCAAGTTTCTCGATCGCTCACAATTTCGTGCTCAATTGCAATTTGGACCGGTCGAGATAGGTCTCGTCTCGTCATGGCCGTCAAATCACGACGGATCATGGTTACTCTTTTGCGGTTAAGGCGAACATCTGATGGAGCGTTGGCTTAGTCGAAATGTTAACGAGTGAACCTATTCCGCGATGTAGATGCCTATAAAAATAGCGGTTCAGACTTTCATCATCTGTCGGGAGGCCATCGTTAATCATGCGCTGTATTAATAATGCCCAGTAAATATCGCTATGTTGACCACCAAAAACACGCCAAGTCATTTCGACCCCTGAGTCTTGACCTTGCGGGTCTACTGAAGTTTGGCTTTCGTCTGCGAGGGAAATACAAAACGCCCATCGGCAGAGAATATTCCAGTTACGTATTCTCGTTGTTCGCTTGAGGCGCAACAAAATGTCGCGATCAGATTCAACAAGTCTTATTGTTTCAACTGCCATTGCTTGCTCCTACAAAGTAACCCGAGCGAATCGCACTGGACGAAGTTTCATCGTTGTACTCGATTATGTACTCAAGGCTGATTGATTTTTCGAGTAGCTGATGAAGTTCTTCAACGATCTCCTCATCAGTTGACAAAATAATCACTTGTGCCGATGCATTAGGGAAGTAGTTCTCGACAAGCCGTTTGCGATGTTCGCTATCAAGTCGACCGAGAGGTGTATCAATCACAAGAGGGAGTGGGTGCCCCGCCACACTTGAAAGACCCCAAAGTGTAGCTACAGCAAGAATTTGGCGCTCACCTGCGCTTAAGCGATCAACTGAAAAGTCAATTTCGTTTCCAGTGCTCACTTTAAGTTCTAATGTTTCTGGATTAACGCGTAGATCAGTGATCAAATTTTCTTTGCCTAAAAGTATGTTGAGTTTTTCGAGAATTGCAACTTCTATAAGCGAGATGTTATGCGCCATAGTCTTTTCAGCAAGTTCGCGAACGGTCGCGATTGCCTTGGTGGCAAAATCACGTGATCGACGTTGATCAAGGTCCTTAATCTTCGCATCCGCTTCTTCGGCTAAAACTCTTTCATAACGAGACTTTAAACGGCTGTACTTAGAATTAGTCTCGTGGGTTCGCTCGTCAATTGTTTTTAGTGCAGCGTTGATTGTTTCGAGTGCCGATTGAGTTTTGGCTCGCTCTTCAATCAGGGGGATGACAGTGTCGTCAGTAGGTACAGTCTGGAGAATTCGATCTATCTCAATGATCCGTCGATCGGCAGCAGATATCTGAGCCAAGTGCTTAGTAATGTCGCTTTCTGCATTCAATTCTGTTTGTAGTTCGCTTAACTGGGCAATGAGTATTTCTGGCGTTATGAACACGGTGTGCTGCGAGGCTATTTGGCCCCGCTTTTCGAAGTCTTTTTCTGAATAAAAGGTAATTTGTTTTTTGGCTTTTTCATCAACTTGTTCAAGAAGCTCGGCGTCGCGGGTAGCCAACACCTTGATCAGTTCTCGCTCCAAAAGTATTTGGCGATCAAATTCGGCTCGCCTAATTGTCTGGTCGATAAGCGAACCAAGAAGTTTCAGTGGTTCGGGCCCAGCGACTAGAAGCAATAGAGCATCCTCGTACTCTCGTGAGGCCTCAAGAATTAGTTTCCGCTCGTCTTCAAGAGCGGCTCTGTTCGACCATTGTGTGCTTCCGCTCTCTTCAGCTTTGCTAACAACCCGCCGAAGAAGCTCTTCAGTTCGATCTTTAAGCGTTGTCTGGTGTGCATGTTCCCTAGCTAGAGAAGCAAGTTCGGCATCGAGATCCCCAAGCTCACTTTCGATTTTCTTTAGTTCAGTGTGTTCTAAATCAGCAATTGCTTCAACTTCAGTTTTGCGTAAGTAGGTTTTCAAGTCGGCATTGAGCTTGTCGAGTAGCCCTACACCAAGAAGATTTTCGATTGCAGAGCGAAACACTTCGCGCGATTGTAAAGGATCTGCAAGTGACTCAATTTTTTCACCATCAAAAAAATTAAGTGCGGCCACTCGAGCAGGGAGCAAGGTTTCGATGTGCTCGTCCCACTGTGTTGAAAGAAGTTTGTCTGGCCGCCCATCTAGGGCGACATCAAATGACTCTTTTACTTTTTTACCTGATATTTGCCACGAGCGCACCACGCGGTAAACAACTGATGAAAATTCATTCGGAACTTCAAATTCAAGAGTTACTGATGCTTCGCCGTCAGCCGAGCGGTTGATTGCCTCGCGAAGGTACTCTTCCCACGTCAGAGTTCCACGATTACTTATTCGCGCACGCTGACCGAATAAGACAAGCTGGATCGCATCCAAAATTGTTGTTTTTCCTCGTCCATTTAGTCCGCCAAAGAGCACGACTGGACGTTCTCTTGAATGTGGTGTCAAGTCGACAGAGACACGACCTCTAAAGACGCCATAGTCGTGAAGCGTCAAATTACGAAAAATCATTTAGCCACTTTTGGCTCATCAATTAATGTCTCGATGAACTCATTTAGAGGATCCTCTTCGGATGTACCCAGCACTAGTTGCTCTTGTTTGTGTTTTTCCCGTGCATATTCAATTGCGTCGTCACGATCCTCATAAAAAGAGCGTTTTATTGCTTTTTCTAGTTCGTCAAGGAGGCCGCTTCTTCTAGTCATTGACGCAAACTTTTTTTCAATTGAAATTAATTCACGGATCATTTGATAATGCAATGTGTCATCACCACAGATATCTTTAAGTGAATCAAATAGGTCTTGATTAAGAACAAACTGGGGCTTTGCGCCAGGAAAGTCTTCACCGGTAACTTCTTTGTAAATTAGTGGGAGTCGATCTTCGATTTCATGTTTGTCAACTAGCCAAATACGACGTATTTCTTGGAGCTCTTCAAGAGTTATTAGCTCTAAATCTTTTACCTCTTCTGGGCCGTGCTCGCGGCCCCATTGTTGTGCCGCTAGAAGTTTTCTCAGCCACTTCTCACGGGAGTCTTGTGTGTAAGGGCCGGGGATACTGCCATCATGGAAAAGTTGGACTCGTCCGTCCATACGACGAAAGTCTCGTAGTGGGCGATCATCCTTAAGATCTAACTCGTTTCTGAGTTCGAGCAGTGGCAGCATCCATTCTTTTTCTTGATCGTTTTGGATCATTGCTGTCATTGACTTGTCTTGCTCAACAAGTGTGCAGACCCAACAACCAAATCGGCTATCTCCACAGCTTGGAGTGCTCGTGTCAACGACTAATGGACATTCGTTGTCTGCGCTTGCCCCGCGGTACATGTTAAGCAAAGCCTTATTGTCATAACCCCAAGGGTTTTGAACTTGCATTAAAAACAGCCATACATCATCATTTGACCAATCTTCAATTGGGCTGAAAACTAGAGAATTTGGCAGGCTCGCATTTGGTGATAGGCGGTCTCTTACGCGTGCCGCTTCTAGTTTGGTCATTCGAGCACCACGACTAGCGCTCTCAGCTTTGCGTGTGCCCAGCACCAAGATTGTTTCACCGCTTGCTCTGACCATGTCGCGGACGAACTTGTTTGCAGGTCGTATTTTCAATCTCTCGGTACACCAGCGAAACTTTGGCCGAGGTGCTGGATAACCGCGACCGATTAGATTCACCCAAAATGTGTCTTTCACATCTGGTGTTAGACGATGCGGCTCGAGTGGGATACTTTGCTCTTCGGCAGCCTTCGCCATGGTTTTCAATGAATGCGATACCCAATTAGCAACGATTGGATTCTCAACCAGCGTGTCTGTAGAGATGACATGGACTTTCTTATGACGCTCATTTTCTGGAAGACCGGTTATGGCGCGCCAAACTAGAGACAGAACCGCAGTTGAGTCTTTCCCACCGCTGTACCCGACAATCCAAGGAATATTGTCTGATTTATAGAGAAGCTGGATTTCTTCAATCAGTTCGCTTACGGTTTGCTTTAGTCCTTTTTCAGCAAATGCTGATGGTGACGATTTTGTTGACATTATTTTGCTCCTTCAAGTGCTTCTTCTAGGCGGATTTCTTCAGGGGATAGTTGCATACTCAAAGCTTTCTTGATTACCGCAACGGTTAAAACAACACTTTGATTTGCTTTAGAGACTCGACCACCTATTAGTACACGACCCTCCCATAGTTTTGTATTAGTTCGTGACCAGTCGATTGCCTTCAGCGCTTTTGTGAGTCTGTCCCACTTAACAGGTGTGTTTCTGAGCATTGCATTGCCAACTTTGCCAAGCGCGTGTAACACAGTGCCGTGGGAGTGAAGGAAGTCTTGACGGACTTCGCCAGCAGACATCCGTCGCACGTGAACATCGGTCCATTCTGGAAATGCCTTAATCACTGCATTCCAAAATTCAGTTGCTACCTCAATCTGTTCTTTATCGTCGGTACCAGCAAGAAGCGAGGTGTGCGCATTGTGAATTGCGCTTAATGTAAAAAGCTTCCGCGACTTTGGCGCGAGAGTGCTCCGCTCGGCTTCGACTAAATCTTTAAGCATCGGTATCGCTTTAATGACTCTTCTCGTAATCTCAGCAAGTGGTTCACGATGATCATACAAAACGCCTATTGAAGCCGATGGCCGCACACTATGTCGATTTAAGTCGGCAAACATTTGCTGCGAGCGTTTGAGGCCAATATCAACAAAGAACACAACTCCAATTGTTTCGTTGCCGAGTTCAGGATCCTGCTCTAACGCAGCGGTAAGGGCAGCACGTCTATGTTGACCGTCGTTGACTATGAATCTGGCTGACATAGGTACGTGCAAGACCCCTATCTCCGTGTGCTCACTATCGATGGGTTCAAACTTGACTTCGGCGTCTATTGATGCAGTAATCGCTGAGAACACGTATTCGTCTCTGTTATTGACTATGTAACGAGCTATTTCTGGAATTCTTTGACGATTTAATACCCTTTGTGCACGAGCATCCACCGGCAGATCGCTGTCGTCAAAAGTGAAAATTCTTGGCAGAATTCGAACGGGACATTGCGAAATGTAATACTCTCGACCTGCTTGGATGCCTTTAAGAGAAGGGAATTGATAGCCAAAGTTGACGGATGACATACCAGTAGCATACTGATAACATACCTAGTGTTGTCAAGTCTTGATTAAGATTTCGTCAAAATTCAATAAAGGGGCTTATGGGAGCGATTTATTTAGATTCGGCTGCGACCACGCAAATCGATCCGAGGGTCGCCGACTTGGTTCTGCACTACCTAAAAGAAGAATTTGGCAACGCAGGCTCAAGGACACATTCATATGGTTCGGCAGCGCGTAGTGCGGTTGAACTCGCTAGAGAGCAAGTAGCTGCCGTAGTCGAGGCTGGTATCGATGAAGTTATCTTCACGAGTGGCGCCACCGAATCTGACAACATCGCAATTTTGGGAACGATGACCGATGTAGCTGACCTAGCTCAGTGTCACATCGTTACTGATCGTGCCGAGCATAAAGCGGTCTTGGAGCCAATTGAGCACTTAGTCAATCGAGGATGTGCCGCGACATTTTTGGATTGTGAAGAATCCGGTCGTATCAATATTGCAGCCTTCGCTGAAGCGCTGCGCCCCGATACGCGGCTTGTTTCAATCATGCATGTAAATAATGAAACTGGTGTCTGTCAGCCGCTAGCTGAAATTTGCGATTTGCTCAAAGGCCATCAAGCATTTTTACACGTTGATGCGGCGCAAGGATTTGGCAAAGAAATTGAAACTCTCAGAAATAAACGCATTGACTTGATCAGTATTAGTGGTCATAAAATTTATGGTCCAAATGGTGTGGGTGCGCTGATTACTCGAAAACGTAATGGTCGCGAGCGCTTGCCGATTACGCCACTGATGTATGGTGGAGGCCAAGAAAGAAATCTGCGACCTGGGACTCTTCCTGTCCCATTAATTGCGGGTTTAGGCCTAGCTGCAGACTTGGCTCTTAAGGAGTCGGCTAACCGATGGGCAAAAGCCCAGAAACTTGAAAAAAGTGTTTGCGAATTTGTCTATGACGCGGGCGGAACCATAAATGGTGATCGTACTTACTCGATCCCGTTTATTTTGAATGCTAGTTTTCCTGGTCTTGACTCAGAGGCGTTCATAGTTGCGACTAAAGAGCTAATCGCGATTTCAAATGGGGCTGCCTGTTCGTCGAGTAGTTATGATCGAAGTCACGTGCTTGAGGCAATGGGAATTAAAGGACCGCGTCTAGATGGAGCGGTTCGTTTTTCTTGGTCACACATAACAGAACAGCCGAATTTTGAGGAAGTTTTGAGGGTTCTTCAGTCGATCAGTCTTTAGGAGTTGGAAGCGGGTAACCGCCGTGGATTTCTCGCCATCCTGCTTCAACTTCATCAACAAGTTTTGCTCCGATACCGTCGCCAATTAGGCACCAGGCCATTATGTTTGTTGCGAGTGCTTTATTAGTTGACAAAACGCGCCCATTTGGGCTCGCAAGTATCTCAATCCAAGGTCGTGAGGCTAATTTGCGCGGTACAGCGTCTAGTCGCGAAACGAGCGTGTGCGCTGATAAGCGAGATTTTTTGTGGGCAAGCATTAGACCATTAATTATCACTTCTTGTCCAACTGGCCGGTAAGCAAGCGAACTCGCGTGACTTGTGTTTCTTGAGTTCACTGGATGACTAGGCGTTCTAAAGGTCTCACCAAATGGTCTGAAAGTTTTCATCAGTTCAGTCCACCAAAGAGTACAGGTGTCGTAAGCCGCGGCGAGAACATCATCTGTTGGTCGCACAATCGTAGTTTTTTCGTCGAGACTTGGCTGATTTGTGTTTACACAAATTGACTTAACTGATGCATAGATTGTTTCAAGAGTAAACAACTCTTTGTCACTGCCAGAGAGACTAGAGCCATCAATCTTTATCATCGGCACCGGCGAATTTGGATAGTATTTTTGCAGCGGCGGAGCCACGGTGCCGCCAAATTTGTCTGGATCATCATCGCCAATTAATGCACGTGTGATGATTGCATAGCCGTCATCTTCGCTGGTCAAAATATTTGTCGATTTTGAAGTCGGCTTGGCGTAACGGTTTACCTTGTTAAAAATTCTGCGAGCCTTTATCACAGATTCAAACTCAAGAAAAATTACAGAGAGCTCGTCCGACGCAATTATGTTCTTAAACTCGCCCTTGATCGGCAGTTTCAAATGCGGAGTAGTGTCTCCCTGAATAACTGTTCGAAGAGCGTGTAGTCGGTGTTGCCCGTCTAAAGCAAATAGGTCTCCTCCCTCAATAGTCAAGACTCCTAGTTGATCGTCTTTACCCTTGTAAGGTCCCTTGAACTTATTTTCTACGAACGACGAAATTGGCTCAAATCCAAATTTCTCAGGTTTGTATACCAAAACGATAATTGATCCAAAAAAACGGTCAGCAGAGTTAGTTAGATATGGAACTATCTCTCGCTCAACCCTTTCTTCGTTGAGCTTTCGCTGCATCTTGTCGTGCTCCATAAAGGTTTCAAATTCGACAAAGTCCATTGCGGCTCGGACAGTAGCTGTGAGTTCAGATGCTGTCATTACTGCCTGAAAATATGTGGTACTACCCATTCGTGCCTTGATTGCTGCAACACTGTATTCAGACATTGTTAGAGCACCGGCGCAGGAAGAGTTGCATCTGCACGATTTAATTGGCGCTTGAACTTTTCTTCCAGTTGTATTTGAAAGTGTTTTGATGAATTGCGACCACAAATCATCCAGACAGCAAGTTCTGCTCCGAGGTCAAGATCGGCTTGACGATTTGAAATGTTCCCTTTTGTGTTGACGATAATGTTTTTCCAAATACTTGAAGAGAGACGCCAGTCGACTTTAGCCATGCGTCGAAAAGCCTCGTGTGTGTCAGTCAATCCACCTATTTGACTGTCTAAAGCCATCGCGACGGCACGAAAAAACAGAATTAGCCCAACGGGTTTTAGTAAAAGAGAAAAGATCCCGTCTTTATCTCGACCACTAACTATCAAGTTGTCATCGTGACGCATAGCTTCTACTGCCGGCAGAGACTGGAAGAAAATCTCGATCCATTCAATTGTTTTACCAATCGCTTTACGTAACTCTTCAGGTTCTGGCGCCACTTCAACATTGTCATCTGAAGAAATTTTTATTCCTTCAATATCTGAAACTATTTCGACAATCTCAGCAATTGCATTGAGGGTCGTCAATTGCTTGTCGTTCCGTGTGATCGTATTGCTGTCCCATTTCACCAAAGGTTTGTCATCAAGTCCACGAGGAGCTAGTAAGAGCGATGACGTTACTTTGCGTGCTGCCATTGCAGCACCATTAGTCTCGCTCATAATCAACACATCATTTTTAGAGACTCGTCTTGCAGTTTTGTTCAAGATGGTGAATAGTGCTCGAGCTCTAACAGTGTCAGAGTCGTTTATAAAAATTACTGTGACCTCATCATCGGGTACCTCGGCTGCAAATTCTCCATTGGCTCTACCTTGGACAACATGACGAAGTGCCGCTAGACGATGTTGGCCGTCAAGAGCTACAAGACCGCTTTGGGTGCTTTGGCCATTGGAGCCAATTACGACTACGCCTAGATCTCTTACTGCGCCTCGATAGGCCAGTTTGATGTCCGGAACAATGTCAGTAATACTCTCAAACTCGATTGCTTCTTGATTGCGAACCCAGATAATTAGTGAACCAAAAAATCGATCGGGATTGGTTGCAAGATATGGAGCGATTATTTGTTGAACTCGAATGTTGTTCAAGTCGCGTTGGTAAAGATCTTCGAGTTCGCGTGATGCCCAGTCTTGTAATTCAGATGCAACGCCAACTTGTCCAGACAACTCTGATGCGCGCATTTTGCCGATGAAATAGGTGCGGGAGCCCATTTTTGCACGAATTGCTGGAATGGTTACTGACATATTGTTTGTGGTCCTTTCGAGACGATTTATTTTGTCAAGAAGTTTAGATTCAATTATTTTTGGAATATTGGTTCTGGTATTGGTTCGTTGGGGCGTTGCTGCGACCACATTGTCTCAAGACTATCTATAAAGTCTTTGTCCTTTAAAATTTGCCTGCCGCCAATCAAGAAAATTATCAACTTAGTTGTTTGTCGGTAGTTGTCTTCTTTGGTCAAGATCTTGGAACCAAGAAGTACAAAAATATTGCTCCAAAGTTTGCTTTGCATGCACCAGTCAATCAAGTTTGCTCGCTTCATAAACTCTTCGATCGAAACTTGACCCTGACTAAGTTCGATTACTTCTCGAGCTGCTCTAAACAAAACAATTTGGCCACCGGGCTTAAGCAGTAGAGACTGACTTGCGGCAGGGTCTCGCAATGCTGGAATTTCACTCGGATCATTTAGGGCAGTCTGAAAAGCCGTGATGTTTTTGATTGCCGATTCCCACCATTCGTTAGCAATTGCTAGGCCTTTATCAAGCTCTCGCTGGGGTGGTCTGACGCCCTTGCTCGACTTCTCATCAAGCGCAAGTCCGATTGAAAGACATGCTTGCTTAACTGTGTCGTATAGGGCACTAAGTGTTGTGAACTGCTGGCTACGTCCGGAAAGTGTGCTGTTCTTCCAATTCACTAAATCTTCGCCACGGCCGGTTTCACCCTGCAATAACGAACTGTCATCCATGAAAAGTCGTCGAGAGATATAGGCGTAACCGTCGTCTTCACTCAAAACCAGATTGTCTGTTCGAGATGTTCCTCTCGCATAGCGATTAACTTTGTTAAAAATTCGTCGAGTCTTTTCCAGTGATTCGAACTGGAGGAAAATAACCGAAATCTCGTCGTCGCATACCTCTTTTGAAAAAAGACCTTGCGTTTCTCCCTGAACAATTGATCTAAGCGCAACGAGACGGTGTTGTCCGTCAAGTGCAATCATTCGACCGCCGGTGAGTGTTAGTGCACCGAGATCATTGAAGATGCCTTCGTAAGCTTTCGGTATATTGTCGGCTAATTCACCAATGGGCTCAAAGCTTGCTTCGCCCTCGACGAGAACAATCATCGATCCGAAAAAGC
>Ga0214917_10002584_pt1 | contig 21838 bp, 21 predicted proteins | sample LL_1208_BB_MetaG_FD_177983 | JGI IMG/M metagenome (GOLD analysis project Ga0214917, IMG submission 177983) | Freshwater microbial communities from Lake Lanier, Atlanta, Georgia, United States - LL_1208_BB | ecosystem: Environmental > Aquatic > Freshwater > Lake | place: USA: Georgia | collected...
TGCCTGAACCTGTTGGTGATAGTAATAAAGTTCTATTATTTTCAATTACGTGTTTAATGCCTTTTATTTGGTAATCTCTTAGCTGAAATGGCAACTTCAAATTATTAATAAATGTATTGAATTTGTACAAATTGACTTCGATATTTGAATCCGATTCATACTCAAGTGTGTAATCACGTTCCTTGCAGAACTGTTTAAGGTAGTTCAAAAGACCTATCGGTAAAGTGCAGTCCATCATATTGTAGAGACGAACATAACCATCCCACAATCTATTTTTGTAAGATGGTGTGAATTGAAATCCTTCTTGTCGGAATTTAAAATAGTCGGATAGCTCTTGGTGTATGTACCCTTCAGTACGTAACCTAAAAAATACTTCATCAATTTTTTCGAGTTGTATTTTAGCCATATGCTATATTTATAGCATATATTGGAAGCTAACTTCCTTGGCTAAACTTGATGAATTCTATGGCGTTTCTTATATTCCAGGTTCTTTGTTTTAAGTTATCCAGAATTGAATGTAAGAAATCTATTTTTTCTTTTTGATATGCAATCTTTTGATTGGATTCTATAATTTTTTTGTCTGACTGTAAATACACATCGATGTCAGATTTTAATACTCTTTTGTCGAAGCTATCTAGTCCCAGTTCTCTTAATTCTTCAGGAGAAATTTTTCCATTGTAGTATTCCCATCGAACTTTATAAAGAAGCGAATGATCACTTTCCATCTTCTTTAGTAGAAGTTTTTCTCTAGTGTATATTTTATAATATTTGTTATGTAATTCTGGAATCTTTAGACTTTCGGTGGCCAGATCGGAACGATCAACCTTACAATCATTACTCCATAATTCTTCAATTTTGTCTATTTCCATATTTTTATAGATCATCAGATATTGTATAGTAACTATATCTGAAAGATACTACGGATGTCAAGAGAATAGTTTCGGAATTTGATGCATCAATATCAATACCTGATAAGCTAATAGGAAATGCGTCCACAAAAGTGTATCGTAAAAGTGGATTACCCTGACTACTGGAAATTATTAAATCTATATTTGAGTAAATATTTCCTTGTCCAAATGGCCTTTGTAATGGATATGTTTGTCCAGTGATATCCTTATCTAATCCTGATTTAAGTTTTACATACTGTTCAAAGTTTTGAGGAAAATTTAATCCGTGTATCCACATGTAAAAGTCGTACCAGTTTTTTAGACCCTCTTGTACTAAAAAGGTCATTTCTAGATTTGAATATTCTAAACTAGTGCCTGGCAATTGTATGGCATTGAATAAGTTTTCTTGTGTTACTACGCCAGAAACTATTTCTGGGATATTTACTTTTTGAATGAAGAATGAGCTTTCTTGCAATCTTGGAATGACAACAGCAAATGTCAATCCGTTTTGAAAGTTTTTAGTTGTTAGACTGCCTCTCATATATTTTTTATTTTATAATATTATCTGTGTCAATTATTTATGCACAAAAAAAAAAATGAGAGCAGTATTTCTACCGCTCTCATTTACTAATCACTCGATAATCAGGATATTACAGAGAAGTAATAGCCATCTTACGGAAGAACTCGTTAGAGTTAGCAACGATACTACCGTTACTATTACCAGCAAAGTTGCTAAATGGATGAGCAACGATACCATAACGAGTCTTGAACGCAATCTTTGGTTGGAATTGGTTCTGATCCACAGCCCTCATCATTTGGAGAGGAACATAAGGACAGTAGAACAATCCAGCATCATAAGGATTTGCACCCTTATAACCAACAACCAAGAAGTTTGAACCTACAACATAAGGATCAATATAAACCTTGAAACGTCCATTGAGAACACCAACAAAAGTATCACCAGTGTCATCAACGTTCAGGTTATCTTTGAGGTTTGTACCATAGTCAAGAAGTCCAGCGGACGAAAGAGCCGAAGCAACGTCCGAAGTACAAACGATCCAGTTACCACGACCACGACGAGTTCTCTTGGCAATTGTGTTTGCTTCTTTTTCAAGATGGAACATCAAACCTTTGAACTTTTCAACTAACCAACGACCATCGGTGTCATTGTCAAGATCAATAGTTCCAGGAACTGAAGTATAAGTAGCACCAGGAACGGCCGATACGTAAATGGTACGGATGAATTCACGGTTGATTTCAGCAAGAATTTCACCAGAAAGAATGTTTGCCAATTCGCTTTCGGCATCCAATCCATGAACCGCACGAAGATCATCCGCAAGTTCTGTGGTGTATTCAGCTTTAAGAGCACGAGTCTTAGCTTCCACTGTGAGCTTATCAATGCTGAAAGCCATTTGTGGAATTATGTTATCTTCACCCTGTGCTGTTGGCATCGCAGTACCAACATCTGCCATTGTGATGGCCAGAGGATCAAGAGTTGCATTATGTGTTCCAGTACCCGAGAAATCTGTGTCTGCTTCAAAGTGAAGTGCTTCGGAACCCCCTTGTGTACTATACTTGCTTTTAAGCGCAAATATCAGTCCTGTAGGTGCGTTCATTGGCTGAACACCAGCAACATCGAATGCCATAAGACGTGGAAGAACACGACGAACGAGAGAAATAAGAACAGGATCATAACCCTTCAAGTTAGGGTTAGCGTTTGGAAACCCGCCAGTTGAGTTTGCCGCTGGAGCCTCATTCAACATTCTGGCTTCATTCAATGCACCCTCGGAGGAATAACCACCGTTGACCAATTTCTTGTTTTCGGTCGCTTGGTTCTCAAGAACAACCGACATGGCCATTCTCTTGTAGCGATCTTTGACAGGAATCACTCCCGATTCGTTGAGGTCGAGAACCCTCTCCCACTTTTTCATCAGCTTGGGAATGCTGACTTGTGTACTCAAAATCATTTTTTCTTAACTCCTAAGTTATTTTTAAGTTAATTCATACAAATTATTTATAAATTTCTTTTTTTGAAAGCATCAATATATTGTTCGACCTCATAATTTGACTCGCCAGTTTGTTCTGTCAAGTTCATGCCACTGGTTATCATTCTTTTATTTGCAGTTTTGTTTCCACCCTTTGCAAAAAACGACTTTTTAATTGTTAGAACTTTTTCTGCAAAATCCTTTTTATTTGTAAAGGCCAAATTTTCCGTTAAGGACACTAATCTTTCGCTATCGGAAGATGTCAAACCTTCACAAGCCTTTTTGACGATTAAACTCTTTGAAGTTTCTTTTAGAGCCTTTGTCAAATGAATATTCTTTTTGGTTTGTTCATTCAATCTATTTTCCAATTCTTTGGTTCTCTTAGTAAGACCTTTTACAAGATCTTTCTTGTTCTTTGGAACTTCAACGTAATGCTTTTCAAAGAGATCTTTCATTCCTGACATAAAGTTTTCTGCAATTCTCGATTCAATTGAACGATCAACAGCTACTTTATTTTCCTTTAACCATTCCGAAACTGCATAATCCAGATATGAAGAAAGTTTATTAACAATCCTATCTTCTTTTAACTTGCTCTGCTTTTTGTATGCAATTTTATACGCTTCTCTGATCTTTTCTCTTTCCGATGCAATTTTTTCTCTGACAACAGCTTCAAAAATTGTGGCGGTCTTTCTCTTAAATCCTTCGGAAAGTTTTTGACCCTTGAATAGAGTGTTTAGACTTTCATGCATTTCTTTCTTTTCATCTTCTTCGGAACCGTATGCTTCCTTCATTTCTTCTTCGTCTTCGTGACTAGATTCATGCATTTCTTTCTTTTCATCTTCTTCGGAGCCATATGCTTCCTTCATTTCTTCTTCGCCCTCTTCCTCTTCTTCCTTTTCCTCTTCGGACTCTTCTTTTAAGGATTTGAATTTCTTATTGCGCTTCTTAATGGACGTGAGAGCTTCGTTGACGAATTTTTCCATATCTTCTTCGTCTTCTTCGTCTTCCTTTTCCTCTTCTTCTTTAAGTCCTGGAACTTCCGGATCGGGCAATATCTGATCACTGCCAAGATCTAAATCTGCTTCGTCTCTTTCTTCCTCGCCGCCGATTAAAGCCAAAAGTTCTTCATCAGGAACTTCATCCATAAAACCTAGATTGTGTACGGGAAGTTTTTCGTTATAATCAGAAACGGAAAAGTCTTCTTCCAGATCTTCGTCCTCTTCCTCTTCGTCTTCTTTTTCTTCCTCTTCTTCGGAGAGCTTGGACATCTCTTCTTCGTCTTCTTCCTCAGAAAGTTCATCCTTCTCCATATCTTCTTCCTCTTCTTCCATAAAAGAAGATAGTTCACCTTCAGGCACTTCCTTTTTATAGCCCAAATCATGAACTGGTAAAGAAATTGCTTCTTGTATCAGTTTGTTCAATTTGCTAGACATATTCTAATCTCCTAAACTTGGAAAATATATTCTTCATATATTTAGTAAAAAATTATTCTTCACGAACTCTTAAAAATAAATCTTCTTCTAATCTAGAGCCATCATCAAAATTCGCTAAGATTGTTATCTTATATTCATAATCGGATATACCACCATACAAACGAAATCTAACGATTTGACCGCAACTACAATTATCAGGATCACTCAAAACAACACCTGTACTAGATCTAAGAATTTGTGTTGTTGCGACACTTTGATCATTAGGTATCTTTCTGGGCCATTTAATGGCACTAGCTGTAGCGGAAACCAAATTCATTGACGCAAGTGGTGTTGCGTTACTGAAGTCAATATCAATATCAAACTCCTCTGAAGGTTGTTTTTGTAAATTTAATCTTCTGTCTACTGCCATATTAGACTCTATATTGTTTTGTTCAGTTTATTATGTTAATATAAAAGAAAGTCTAGTATATTTATCACTATGGATTTTTTATGAAAAAAATACTAATAATTGCTATGTTATTAATCTGCAATTTGGCATATGCAAAACCTCAGTATAGAGGATTTATGTTAGGAGATACGAGTTTACAAAGTTTATCCGATGCTAAAGCATTGGGCGTTAATATATTCAGACATCAGATTTTCGTTTCTCATATGAATGAACAAAACAAAGAATCTGTAATGAATGATGTATTCACGGTTTTAGATCCAATAGTAAATTTTTGTTTGACTAATAATGTGAAATTGGTAATTGATTTACATCAACCACCTGGAGGCATGAAACAAATCTCTCACAACAGATCCGATTCGGCGCATTTTTGGGACAGGAAACTTCAAAATTTAGTTATTTTCTTTTGGAAAAGAATATCAGAAAGATATAGTAATAATTCCGTATTATATGGATATGATTTGTTAAATGAACCGGCATACCGATTGCAGCAGTGTAAAAATTGTTATACGCTGAACGGATTATATGTAAAACTAAAAAAGGAAATTCGTAAATTTGACACACAAACTGATATAATTTTAGAACCATCATTTGGCAAAAGTTCTACTCTAAAGTTTTTAAAACCATTAAAGGATGATAGAGTAATCTATAGCATACATTGGTACTCGCCAATGAAAATAACACACCAAACACTTTTTAATTTTTCAGAACTGATTGAATATCCAAATAAAGAATACAATAAAAATGTATTAAAATCTGAAATGAGAACGGCAATAAATTTTCAGAAAAGATATAACGCCAGAATGTATATCGGCGAGTTTAGTTGTATTCGGTGGGCAAAGAATTCTTCCGCAAAATTTTACATTAGGGATGTAATATCAATCTTTGAAAAATTAGGATGGGATTGGTCTTATCACGCTTGGCGTGAATATGATGGCTGGTCGCCAGAACACAATTCTGATATGAATGACAAAGGTTGGAAATCGACAACGCCAGTATTGGAAATACTAAAAAAGCATTTTTCGCTGAACTAATAAATCGTCCACAGAATATACTGTGGACGAAGTATTACAACTTAAATATCTTATTGCTTCCGTTGTCCCATTGTACTGTAATATCGCCACCATTTGGCGTAACTGGAAGTCCTGAAGCTACGTCAATATATGCTATCAGTCTCGATGAAGCCTCTACACCAGTATCCTGCCATATTACCAAGGCCTCGGAAACATCTCCCCTAACTGAAGTGAATAGAACATCAGCAGCATCAGCAACACCAGAAGCGGCCGTCTTCGATGATAAATTACCAGAAGATGCGACTCTAGCCGCTAAAGGAACTGAACTGTAAAATTGATCAGTGCTTAGGTTTGCGGTATAATCATTGGTATCGACGAGAGTGACTTTTATATTATCATTCAGCCAATCTATATCACCAGTTAAAAAGGCTTCTCTACCTTTGTCGTAAAGTGCATTTGCCATATTATTTAATCCTTATAGAAAATTTAATAAAAAAATTGCTCAGAGAATTTCATTCTCTATATTTATACTCAATAAAATTGACTATTCCGATACCAATTCGGCATCAACTAGAGTTTTGAATTGTTGAATGTTTACAAAAATTTTTTCCGATACGTCATTCTTAAAGTAACCTTCATTACATTCAGAACAAAAATCACCTTCTACATTCTTAATTGTGGCAGTTTCATTTTTGTATGTATAATACAAATCTCGACAGTCACGAATTAATTCACCATTTGAACACGCAAAACATTTCATCTTCTGTACCTATAAACAATAAATTTGTAATTTCTCTTTTGTATTCTGACAATTTCTCTTGGTTTCACACCATGATTTACTATCATGTGTTGACCTATTGCTTCCTGACTCGGTATTGATGTGCCAGGTTCAATTTCCATTTGAACGGATGGAACACCAAAGAACTCCTGAGAATATATCAAATCTTTTTTACAGTCAAATAAATCATTATCGCCAAAAAAAGATTCTTCGGTTGGAATGCCAAATGCGGATATTAATTTTGGTTGTGGTATTATATCGGGGTCGCCTAGACTTTCTTCTGATTCTATTTCTAGAATTATTAGATAGGTCTCGCCACTTAAATCTAAATGTGGAAATATTGTACTATTATTAATTTCTGGAAAGACTTCAGAAACAAACAATAGTTTAAATGAAGGTACTTGAGTTGTAGATAATATTTGTTCACTCATCCTTCGTAATCCTCACTCAAATGCGACTTAATGATATTTATCGCATAATATTACATTAAATTATTTTAAAGATTTTAGGAATTTTTCAAAAGCCTTTATCGCCAAATCTTCTCTAATTGATTTTTTCACTATTGGTTTTGTTATTTGTTGTTTAATTTTTTGCAATTCTCTTTCTACGATTTTGCCATTATTCCAAACCCATTCTTTTCCTTCTAGTATTCCTTCAACAAACGCATCAGGAGCACTAGGATCTGCAACGACATCAACTGTGGCCAAATAATAATCGTCTTGAACTTCTTGTAAATTATTATCTATTTCTTTTAAACTACCCATACCACGAGAAGAGACACCCAACTGAACTCCTTCATCGATGAAGGCTTTAACTATTTTTCCAGTTGGTGTGTCTAAAATTTTAGCTCTGCCAATAAAATTGCTACCATCTTCTCGTATGGATGTAATCATATGAGAAACACGATCAAGATTAATCGTAGGTGTTTCAGGATGATTCAATTCGCCAAGTGCTCTGTTTTTGGACACTGCTTCTTGAATATATCTATTAACTTCTTTTTGAAGAACAGGATGTGGATATATCCTTCCATTCCTGTTTTCTAAATCTGCTTGGAGAAAAATACCTTCTATGAAGTAGTTTTTTCCAGGTTTATTTTCTTCCTGTAAAATTTCAACTTTTACATTTTCGTAGATTTCTCTTATGAGTTTCATTTTTCGTTATCCTTTGTTCACAGAAAAATCTAAAACTTTTAGAAAATTCTGAGGGCCTCTATTTAACATTCTTTCAAATTTTTCTTTATTTGTACCAACCATATACTGATGTGCGCCTAGTATGGCACTTGCACTGAAGATATCTACTAGCATAGTAGAGCCATTTTGAAACTTAATTTTTGCTCGTTGCTTAGTACGTACAACTTCCCTGAGTTGTTCTATGACATCTAAGTTTTCATTTATTACTTTCATTTTGGTACCAAATAAAAATATTCTACAAATTATTTATCAATTCAAATCTTCTTCTAATAGTATATTTAAATCAAAAAATTCTTTGTCTTCTTTTGGCTCACCTTTGTTGATTCTTTTGTCTCGCTTAACTTCTGCCTTTTCTTCTTTGTTTTTTAAATTTTTAGTCTTTACTTCTGTTGCGCCAGTTTCTGGTGCATCAAAATTGACAGGATCTTTTTGCTTATCCAATTCCAATTCAAATTCTGCACTAGCCATATCAATGTCAGCTCTGTCTTCCGTCTTCTCAAGATATTCATCCTTTTCGGATTTAATCTGTTTATCAATATTTTTCTGCAATTCTTCCGATTGATTCAGTATCACATCTCTTACGTATTGATGTGAAAAATATTTACCAACGTAAGGTTCTATGGATTGCAAAACATTTAATCTGGTTAAAGTTAATTCTTGATCTTTCAGTTCGCCAAAATAATTGTCCTTTGAGTAAATAAAATAAATGTAATTTTTAATTTGCTCCCATTCTTCTGGTGATATGATATTTTTTAATATTAATTGTCTTTGTAATAATTCCATAAAAAGCTGAGAGAATTGTTGTCTCAGTCTTACTATAAATTTATAAAACTTAACCTCATCTCTGGTTATTTCTGTCACTCTGCCAACATTAAAATTATTTTGGCTATCGAGTCTTCCTATAGGAACATTTAGAGACTGATAGAATTTTCTCTGGAAATATTCAATATCTGATATTTCTCCGAGGTTTTGACCTCCAGGCAAAGTGTCAATAGAAGATCCGGTTGAACCATCTTTGACAGCTAACCAAAAATCTTCTTGCATAGAATAGAATTGTCTATCGCTTTGAACTTCACCAGTTTCGTGATTGTATATCATATTATTTCGATATGTGTTCATCATTTGCTGAACGAACTGTACCGCTTTATTATGTGGCATACCAGCGACATCTACCTTAAAAACTCTTCTTTCTGGTGCTCTAGTTATGCGATATATGACCGATGCATCTTCCATCATTTTTAATTGGTTCAAAGGTCTCATGGCTTTGTGTAAATGTGAATATACTATATTAGCATACTTGTCGACTATTCCAGAGTGACAATAGACAACCGAATCTGGTGTGATTCTATAAGTGGCATATAAATCTGGCATATTGAAGTTAAAGAATGGTATGGTGCTAAATTGCATACCACCTCTTAATCCCATTTGATTGAATACAAAAAATTCTTCAACGTTTTTTACTAATTCAACGCCAGTTTCCGAATCCGTTTCTCTCTCTACCTGAGTTATTTTCTTCATTTGTCTAGGATCAACGTATCTCAATTCTTTGATCCCTTCTTTTTCTTTTCCTGGTATCACGAGAGCGTGATAATATAATCTACCATCGACATACCAAGACCTAAAGATTTTATACGCATCTTCTCTGTAATTTAATAGAGATAAACATTCTTGGAATTCGGCTGAGATTTTTTTCTTGATTGATGATGGTATATCAGATTTAAGATTAAAATCTAATTCAACGCCCGGCTCTTTACCTTCTACTGAAATGGCCTCATTTACGATATCGTCTATCGCCGCATCACATTGTGGATGTAAAGACATTTCTCTATATCTTGTGATAAGCTCAGTCTCACTTATGGCAGCATATTGTAGACTGTCTGCCGCTTGTCGCATAAATTGATCGACGACTAAAGAACCGTCTTGTAAGTTTGGATTTACAGGACTTTTCTGTAGCTTTTTCAATTCATCTTCAGTTTTACTTTTCTTTAGTTCAAATCCAAATAGTTTCATTTTAAGTCTCTGATAAATGTAATGTATTGAAGAAAATACTATTGTATTTTATATATCTTTATCTATTTATTGTCTGTTTAAATTGAACAAAAAAAGGGGCCGATGGGCCCCTTTCAATATTTGTTTTAATAATAATTTTATTACCTTACTATAGGTAAAGAAAACGCAGAGTCTGGAATATTTACACCAAGTCCTGGCGAAGCAGACTGAGTAGGTACCCAATAATCGTAAGCAAGAGTTACTGTAAATTCTTGAATTGCTGTTGTGGAATCCCAGTTGACATCAATTGGCGCAACCACTGTAGGAAAACATCCAACCAGTCTATATGCTCTGAGTGCAGAACCATCTTTACCCAATTGAGTAATAATAGCACTAGCCTTATAGTTGCCCAATACACCTCCATCTTGAACCTGGGAAAGGTTTGATTCGAGTCCATTGATTCTATTCGACCACTGGAAGAACAAATCTCTGTATTTGTGGTTTTCGTCATTATATACTGTCATTGTGTAGTCTTCAAATGTTCTGTTTCCATAAACCTTAACGACTCTTCCTTGGTGTGAAACGTTTACAGTTTCTACAGTAACGCCAGGCATTTGTGCCGCTCTACAGAAATATTCAAAATCGTTACCGCCGGCGGCAGCAATTAAAAATGAAGGTACTGTCAACTGTACCTTAAAAAGATTAGATCTGGCTCCACCGCCTATCAATCTATTCTTAAACGCTTCTACGCTAATGGACATTTTCTATCTCCTTTAAAAAGTCAATTTGACTTATTTATAACCATATTTATATGAGTGTGTTCTAAATTGTACCAATTAATATGGTTATATGAGAGGGTTCTAAAACCCCCTCCAGTTTTTATTGTTAGAATTTACCTACAATCTCGTTGAACTCAACTCCTGTTCTTACCGCCACAAAATTCAATTGAATGAAATTGATCGATCTGGCAGGTTTAATATAAATGTCGCCAACGAATTCATTGCGATCAATTACTTCAGGAGTATTATTTCTTGAATCGGCGACCACATAGAAATCGTAAATACCTCTTCTGCTCTTAACCAACTGAAGATATGGTTCAATCAAAGACTTGAATTGGCTTCTTGTAAATTCATCGTTAAACTCAAACAGTGAGAATCTAGCAGCACGAGCAATACTCTTTTCCAGTACAATGAACAATCTTCTGACATTAATTCTGTCAAATGCACTTGGTTTAGCCAACAAAGTTTTATCACCGAACAGAACAGTACCTTGACCAGGGAAAGACACGACAGGATTCACACCAGCTTGATACAAATCATCTCTATCTGCTTGGTTAGGATTGTATGCCAATTTGACTACATTCTTTATATTACCTCTGTTGAATCCAGCAGGAGAATACCAAGGATCTCTTTCGGTATCAGTTCTTACCATTAATCCTGCTATATCACCATTTAGTGGCAACCATCTATATGCATCATTGTATTTGTCATATTGATATTTCCAACCAGAATCTAATACTGCATATGAACTAGAAGGTAAATTGTTTCTAAATGTCACAATATCTTCTGCTTCTTGCTTTGAGTTTGCAACAACATCATCTCTTTCTGGCGAAAGAACAACTAGACAATCTTTTCTGAACTCTGCTATATTGTTAATCAAATATGTTGCAAGTGTTGCATCTGCATCACCGCCGAGTACAAATGAAATGTCAATTCTTTCTGGATCTTTAAAGAGATCAAATCCTGAAATTTTATTAGAATTATTAGCACTAGATCCGTCAGAACCACCAGACAAACTAAATGTGCTAGGTTTGTCTATGCTATCAAAGACTGTACCCGAAGCAGTCGAACCCCAGTTTATTCCAGCAGGAAGATGATCTGTCCACCAAACATATCTGGAAGAACGATTCAACACATCCACATAATAATTACTGGAACCATCTTCCGATTTCGCATCCGATGCAAGTGAAAGTAATGCAAATCTTTCCAAAACTGAACCGGCTTGTCCACTGAAGAGCCCGTCTTCGTCAACAACCACTATATTAACCTGATCTCCTTCACCACCTCTTCCAGCAACAAAATCCGATGTTCCTGGTACAAACCTAACAACATCCGCAAATTCCCAAGAAAATTGTAGTTGAGAACCAGAGACTGGTGTATACTGTAAGCCAACTGCAAATGACGAATTGATTTCAAATGAAGATGCAGACACGGAAACTACAACTCTTTCTTGTCCAACATTAGCAGCAGTATCGTCTAATAGTATTTTAATCTTACTACCAACTTCTAAATGATCTGTTAAATCAACCGAACCAACTACAGAAACCAAAACCCCACCACCTGCGGACGAGAATCGTAAAGCGGCAGGTGTCTGAAACTTATATGCATTTGCTGAAGGACATATGGAAACTTTAAGACTATTTCCCTTTTCGCCTGCATACTTAGCGGCAAAAGGTCCAACGGTCGCCGAACCATCCGCAAAATCTACTAGATATGAATCTTCATTTTTTATTAGAGCACCAGAACCATCTGCGGTTGCATTAGCCGCACCGGAACCAACAACTCTAACTAATCTTAGCTTATTTCCATAAGCTAGAAAGTTCGCACAAGTAAAAAAACTAACAAAATTGTCATTCGTTGGTTTGCCAAATTGTTCGACTAGACCGAGTTCATCCTCTACTAACTGAATATCCTCTACTGGTCCCCACGAAAAAGAACCAGCAAAAGCACCCTCTGTTGTAGATGCAGATGGTACTACTGTCGTTAAATCTATTTCACTGACATTTACGCCAGGGCTGACTTGAAATCCCATTTGTATCTCCTGTATTCAAAAAAGATAATTGAAAAATAATTTCTATAGAGATATTTATATTTTTCTTTCTTTACAGAAGTGTTTTAAAATTTCCACTTTTTGTTATTGAAATTGTTTTGCCAATTATTTAAATCTCTAGAAGCATCGTTATGTCCTACAATTTGCCATCTTGTTCCTATGTCATCGACATAAAAATTATCATCTTCTGGTCTATAAAGTATAGGAAATGGAATCAATTCATCTTCATTTTCTTTTATTGCTTGTTGTCTTGCATTACTTTTAGTTAGTTGCATAAACAATGTATCGGATGTCATCCAAGCAAACATAACAAGACACATTACCAAATCATCAAATCTCCCTGGTTCTGCCGCATATCCATTTTTTGCATTACCACTGGCAACAAATGTTGTAAACTCACTTAGAGTTTCAAAATCGTGTATTTTTAATTTATCTTGTTCTATAAGTAGTTTTAGGTTTGAGCATCCTAATTTTTTGGTGTGTGGTGTGCTCTTCAATCCTAGTCTTGGTCTATTTTTGCCTGGCCCAAGTGTTAAATTTTGTCCACCTCTTCCTTTATCGCAAGTGCAAAGAAGATTTTCATATTCCAAATCATTCCATATAATATGAGGTATTTTATCTCCTGTATTTACTTCAACTAGAATATAAGCATCATTATAATATTTTGCCACATTGACCACAGAAGTTGGTACCATTATATCTGCTATTTTATTTGAACGATATCTAGCCACTTGCTCATAATTTCCATCAGTACCATCTATGACTTGATATGCTGTGTAGTTTTGTCCCACACCCTCAGATACGTCAACAATTATAAAATAAACGTGATCCTTTTCTGGTGTCTTGAAAATGTTTACACCATTCTGTACTACTTTTGGTTCTTGCCATTTTATGGTTTTGATTTTTGCTGGCGATATCAAAGTGTTTGAAGAACCTAAAAAGTCTCCACCAAATTCTTGGATGAATTTTTCTTCACCCATATTTGCAATTTGACTTTCATACCAATCTTGATCTCTGCCAGGAACTTGAGACCAATGCGCTTCTACGGGTATGAATTGATTATTTCCCGAAACTGCATCGGTCCAATATCTATAAAAATGATTCATACCGTTTGGTGTAGAAATCATAAACAACTTTGTCGTTTTACCGGAAGATATTACAGGAAATACGGAAGCAAAAAAGTCTTCTGCAATACTTTCATCTACGAATGCAAACTCTTCTAGTAGAACCATATTGTACGTTCCACCTCGACCAGAAGAACTTGAAGTTGGTACTGCTTTTACCAAAGAATTGTTTTCTAGAAGAATTGAATGTTTATTCCATTCACCAACGCCTTGCTGCATCCATCTAGGTAATTGTTCGTATGCAAATCTAACTTTGCCAAGAATTTCTATAGCGGTGTCACTTTTATTTGCTAGAATCAAAACTTTGTAATTTTCTTTGAAAAGAATCGACCACAAAACATATGCACAAGTGATGGTACTCTTACCAATCTGACGGCTGCACTTAACTATAGCAAATCGGTTTTCATTGTATACTTTTATGATGTCCTTTTGGAAATCATAAAGTTTCATATATTTTTCTGGTTCGTCTTCATCCAGAGTTACTATTTTAATATAATTTTCAATAAAATATAAAGGGTCTTGAGAACACTTTACGTATTCTTCCACCTGTTCTGTCGTGAACTCGATTGAAATATTGGTCGCTTTGAGGTTTGGATTACCTTTGTATACTGTTTTTCTTTGTGACATAATATTATTGTGATTTTAATTGTTTCAGTAATTTATGTAGCTCCGTTGTGCTTCCTACAAAGACATTATTATTTACCGTTTGTGCCTGCGCCTGTTCCGGTTCCTTCATCGTTTCTATCTCTCTCTTATCTTTGTGTGCCTCTATTAGTTGTTTATTTCCTTCTAATATGGTTTTTATCATCAAAGACAAAACTTCGTATGCTCTTGGATGCTGAGAACTTCTAGCCAATTCCAAAAGATCCGTAATAGCTTCTTGACCTGCTTCTATAGCGGTCATCATATGACCACGAAGATATTCAAAATCATTTAACATTAATTTTTTAGAGTCATCACTGTTTGTATTTACTGCCTTTGCTATATCTTTTCTGACAGAATCATATTCAACAATTTGCTCCTTTTCCGTGAGGCTTTTTATTTCTTCCGTTTTTTCTTTTGACATAAAAAAGTTTTTATCCTTCGGCGATACGCCTGATTTATAATTCATATTTAACTCCTTCAATCATCTATATCAACGTCCGTTCCTGTTACTGGGTCGTATCGTTTGCCATCATTAAACTCAAAGCTCGATTCGGTATAACCATAATCATCATTTGGTCCAGCAGAGTTTGGATCTGGCGTGAGTATGTGTCTTTGTATTCTAGGAATCTTTTTCAAATTTTCACTAGAAGGATCTACTTCTCCGAAATTATTTTCAGGTAATTTTGTATGAGTATTGACAATAACTTCTCGTATAATTCCTTGTTGTGATATAGGTCCATAAAAATTCATTTTCACATTGAAAGATAAGGTCCAAGTTATATCTCTCTTCGCATCTAAATCTTCTGTCCACTGATCTTCAAAGGAAACATCAGACAAATCTATATGCATATCATCTCTAAAACTCATCTCAGGGATTGGCAAATATTGTACTGTTAAACCTGGAGTAAAATAAGGTAGTATTTGTTCTACAATTTGATTGCATTCATCTGCAAACTTTGACAGTATGTATAGATCGATTTTAATATTATATGGAACTGTGGTAAATTGTTTTAATAGAGTTTGATTGTCTTTTACCTTTGTGTATTTTTCTATCTTAGAAAGTTTTCTTGTAGTGTCATAAACCATTGAAGTCATTTGAAACGACATTCTAGGTTGAATTGAATCTACAGTGTTTGGTTCAACCATATTGTTTTGTTCTTGTCTATAGACCCAACTTTCTTTTGGTCCATAAACTATAGGAACTTTAAATCTCTCAACTTCATTTCCAGAAGTATCAATTTTTTTTACAGTTATATTACTGAATAGTGTACCAAAAACGGTAACAGCTTTTCTAAAAGATTTGTGATAGAACCATTCATTATTAAACATTTTTTTGTTCCTTTATTAGCTCTTCAAAAACCCAAAAATATCCGATTCGGAAAAGTCCAAATATCCTTGAGATTCATCAACAAATCCTCTATTATTTGAGAGATCAAAATCATTATCTGCCAATTGATCCGGAGTACCATCCAATGTTTTTGTAGTTCCACTAGTTGCACCGGTGATAATACCATTAGCGGTATAAAATACTCCTTTTATATTAATCAATTTTAATTCGTTTTTAGTATAATCCCAGAGTGCAACTTCACCGCTGGCGGTTGAGTCTGCTAAACTAGTTCCTTGAAAAACAATTTCATTATCTAAAAAATTACCAACACTGTTAGTAACTTTTAATAATAAAGTTCTAGAATAATCAGTTTCAATCTGATCAATTTCAGCAATTCCAGTATCGAATTGTTCTTGCCCAAATTCAAATTTAGTAACTTCTAGTTCATAAATTGGCAAATCACCTAATTGAAACCATCTTTCAAATTTGTTTACAAATTTTATTTCCCATAATGAATTTGTAGGAGGATCGAAAATTAAATCACCCTCTTTAGGAGTATCTAATTCATAATTAGTCGCTTGATCGAATCTAGTTTTTGAAACTACTAAAGTTATTCTATGTTCTAATTGTAAACCAAACTTTGATATGTGCTCCTGTGCACCTTCAAATGCTTGACTCTTATAATACATTTCCAAATCATAGTAGTCATCAAATTTAGATAAGATGTCTTCACCATAGATTAAATCTAATTTTTGTGTGGTTCTTGGTAGATAAAGTAAATCTACGCCGTGTATCTGTATGACCTCTTTAATAAGATCGTCTACTAAATTTTGTTCTGACCGAACCCTAAATTGTCTGAAATATGGATTACTTGGCATATATTATCCCATCCAAATATAACCCATAGACGTTTGAAATTCTTTTTGAAGTCTAACTTCTAACTTTTCCATTTCGGCAACTGCTTCGTCGTATATTTTTTGACCATTGAGTGTAACACCTCCCATAAGAGCAACACCATCATACTTTTTCAAATTGTTTCCCCATTGCATCTTGAACAATAGATAAGCATATTCTCTAACAAAATAATTGGAGTATACTTTAGGATATTCAGAAGGATTTAATGCTTTCCAGGCTTTAACCACCACAGTATCGTCAATCTTTATTTGTTTGCCCCAATCTGTATTGACATTTAATTTTCCAGTAATTTGATTAAAATCAAATCTTGGTTGTGCATTTAATTCAAAATCCAACAAAGATAAATGTCTACGAAACATATCGTATGATATAATATCTGTACTGATAAGATGTGGTAAATTATTCAGATAGAATTGATATTTTACGTTCCACATTCCGGCGCCAGGATATCCTGTATCTAATTTCAGCAAGTGTGAAATTGCTATTATATCATCACCTAAAGGTAGATAATGATTATCAACATCTCCAGGTACAAAAGGATTAGTTGGTGCCAATACGGCAACGCTATTACTCGATTCGCCTTTTATGGTTTCTCCTGGTAAGAATTGTATAAAATTGGCATATTGACTATCTTTTTTTGTATCGTAAACTCTCATTGAGAGGTTATCGGCAGCCTTATCGAAAAATTTAGTTTGTGCTCCACTTGTCAATCCTATTATTTTTTCATCAGATTGAAATTCTGCGGTTACTGCCGATGCAAAATTTATTTTACTGCCACTTATTTTATGTTGTAGATAGATGTCTTGTACGCCATCAAAGTGGTACTGCTTGAAATAATCTAATGCTTCTGATAATCTATCTTCACATTGCTCTGGTGATATGTTAATATCTATGACAGGTGCACCAAGTTTGGTCAAAACCCAATCTTTTAATTGTCTTCTTGTAGTAGGTAAAGCCATTTTAGATTTGCCTTTTTGATTTATTATCAGTGAGTTTGACAATACTAGTTATTATTTATTCACATTTAAATTGTCTATAAATAATTAAACAGAATTGAATATTTCGGAGAACTAATATGAGACTTCTTTTTTTAAAATTTTTAAATTTGGTTGAACGTCTTCTTAGAAAATATGTAGGCGAAGAAGAGGTAAAAAGTGACAAAGTAGTATCGAACGATGTCAAACCAGTAGTTGAACCGAAACCTGTGAAAGTGGAAGAAAGTTTAGATGATCCTGAAGCAACCGATGTCAACGGACCAGGAGTAACACATTGTCTTTGGAAACCAGTATCCGACACTTCACCAGAATTAGTTATTGCGGTTGCTGCCGATACCATTAGGAGAGAACATCTAGTATTAGAATTGCGTGATAGTAGTGATAAAATAATAAAACTAAAAACTAATAGAAGCTACAGTGATCATAGAGGAAATCAATTACCGGATCACAAATTGGGTAGATTTAATTTTAAGCCTGGATTTAAAATAGAAAATTTAAAAAGTAGAGAACCAATAACTGTTAAATTTTTCATTCAAATAGGAAAAAAGAAACACGAATGTAAAGTTGGCGGTAAAGATTCGTTTGTCATCAAAGATGTGGCAAAACGTTGGGTCTGTACCGCCGGTCGTGTTAGATTAGATCCTAAGAAGTAAATTGTTTATTACTTTTCCTCCAATTTCGATTCAAGTAGTTGTACTTTAACCGAAAGTTCTTGGACTGCTTTAATTAGCGGAGCGATAAACTGATCATATCTTAATCCTTGTTCGGAATCCGGATTTTCTTTATCGCCAAGTATCCAACCACCAAAGTCAACTCCTGCCGCATCGGCGGCAACCTTGACTTCTTGTGCGATCAATCCCCAATGCGTCCTTTCGCCAGGTTTAGGAACAATTGTTACCTTAGAAGAACCATCTTCCTCTATTATATCATTTCCATCTTCATCTTTTACCTTTTCCACTATATTTTCACCAACATTCCATTTATAGGAAACTGGTCTTAAAGATTTAATAAATTCAAGACCTAAAACTGAATTGGTTATAAGATGTTTTTGTCTAGCATCGGAGGTCTGTATTGTTCCATTAACTGCATAGACGGCAACCCAACGATTGCTAATGCCGCCTAGAGAAAGTGAGTTGTCAGTATTAGGTGCAAGTTGTGGTGTATTGTTTAATGCTATTCTGTTTACATTAGCGGTTCTAAGTTGAATCTGAGACGAATCGGTCGTAGAGATGCGAAGATCTCCTGTACCTCGATGTAAAATTTCCGAAATACCATTTGCAGTGGAATTTCTGATTATCCTCAATCCATAATCCGTATAAGTGGCATCTCCAACTAGATCTATATACGAACCGCCGTCACCTGTTCGTCCATTACCAATTTGAAGATAGCAGGACTGTGTGCTCGTATTGGTATCTCCTATGTTAAGACCAGGTCCTGCATGTTTTAATGACAAGACTCCGGTGTCATCTAGTATCATTTTTGTTGCCCCATCAACATCAAACGCCACATAAGAACCAGTGCCAGCATTTGCAGGATCTGCTTGAATGTGAATCGAACCCGTAGCGGCTGTATTTCCACTGACCATTGAGAAAATACTAGCACTAGCACCATCGCTATCTTCAAGTCTTATTCTAGGTGCAGAATTCTTTATATGTAGATTCTCGGAAGGACTCGTAGTTCCTATACCAACATTACCGCTTGAGTTTATTCTGAATCTTTCTACACGAGTTGTAGAAGCACTAGGTGTGGTCGAAATTGCAAAAAATGTAGGATGACTAGTGGAGGTTGGCGTCGATTCTACGCCAATATTAATAGAAGCAGTATTTATAAATGTCGTTCCATCGCTAGTTGTGCCTGCCACTATGTTTACAGGATTTGTTGAAGTTGTCGTTGCGGATGGAATTGCTTCCGTACCACCAGTCGCTTGCAGACCAAGGCTACAAGATCCTCCATAACTTCTTCCGAGTAGAACAGTATTGATCGTTTCGCCTGATCGTGTTACTATGGTTTGTGCAACATTCGATACAGTATTTGAAGTATTTAAACAAGCGGTACCATCAGAATTTATGCGGAATCTTTCGGTATTATTAGTTCTTAAACTAATTGCACACGCATCCTGTCCAAGTAATGCTAAATCTCCTGTGCCTCGATGTTGTATATAACTGCTACCGCTTGCTCCTCCATCTCTTGATAATCTCATTCCAAAATCGGTGTAAGTGGTATCACCTATGAAATCAATATAACTTTGTCCACTACCTGTTCTGCCATTTCCAATTTGTATTAAACAAGCCTCTGTACTTGTGTTCGTATTTCCAACGTATAATTGTGCTCCTGCACCAGTCAGGTTAAGGGTTCCTGCAAATGTTGCCGCACCTGCATTGCTAATATTCCAATTGTTTGAGTTGGTCTGTGAAATCGAATATACATTAATTATTGATTGATCGCCAATGTTCAGTCCCGTACCAAAAACCACTTGATTGCTTGAGTTTAGTCCTATCAAATTTATATTACCAGTATTTGCAGCATTTCTTGCGGTAATATATTGACTATTAGGAATTCTTAAATAACCCGACGATGCCGGAGTCGGACCTAATGCAAGTCCACCGCCAATAGTTACTGAACCGTCCGAAGATGATATTGTTAATCTATCCGTGCCTCCGGTCCTCAATGCTAAATCTTGTCCAGATGCGGTTGTTAAATTTTTAACTGTTAATGTAGCCATTTTTATTTTTACCTATTTAAAATTTAATTTCCTATTAACTTATAAGAGCATAATTTACAAAGGCTCTCCAATTCACAGTCTGTGAGGCCGCACCAGTCACTCGGATTCTAACATCATTTGTGGAAACATCTACGGTAAAATCATATCCAGAGCTTCCATAGGATTCAATCTCTTTGATTGTTCCTCCAAAATCTGCCGCTAAGGTTGCTGCACCGGCATTATTTCTATAAACCAAAAATCTTAATTTTCCGCCTACGCCCATAGCAGTTGTACTACTTCTCCTACCAACAACGTCAACATCAAATGAATATGTTGTATTATCTGCAAGAGTAAGTGTATACAAATTAGTTTGTGTTGCATCTGTAGTCGTTACACTTGCAGACGTTCGTACAGTACCAGTAGGATCACTAGAACCAGAAGCCGCTTTCCATATTGCATTTCCGGTCGAAGTATCTTTTGTTAATACGTGTTCATTGGTGGCGGAAGACACAGCGGTCAGTGCATTAATAGCAGCCTGTGCAGTTGTTTGTCCTGTACCACCGTTTGCTACTGGTAGAGTTCCTGTGACACCGCTTGATAACGGTAGACCTGTACAGTTTGTTAATGTACCAGAAGTTGGTGTACCAAGTAATGGAGTCACTAAGGTTGGTGAAGTTGCGAATACTAAAGAACCAGATCCCGTCTCATCAGTGATTGCCGATGCAAGGTTTGCGCTTGTATCACTAATTCCGTAACCGCTAAATGTTGTAGGTTTAGAAGCTATATTTGCAAAGGTATATCCAGTACAGTTTGTTAATGTTCCGCTTGCCGGAGTACCCAAAGCCGGCGTGGTTAATGTTGGACTTGTTAATGTTTTATTGGTAAGTGTTTGTGTTCCGGATAGAGTTACAACCGTTGAATCGATTGAAAAGGCCGAACCACTCAAAGACAATCCTGTTCCAGCAGTGTACGTTCCTGCACCAGAGAATTGTGCAAATGTTATTGCGGTCGTGCCGACAGTAACAGTTGCATTGTTTGTACATACCCATCCGGTATCAGCATTTACAGTTCCTTCTTCAACGAAGACAAAAGCAGATGGAAATTCTGCGGCCGCATCCATATCAACCGCACGAGTTGGTGCACCTGATGCATTGACCGTATAGATTCCGTTTTCAGAACCCGTATTCTGATTTTTTATCAAAATTCTGTCACCAGTTGCAAGCGTTACGCCATCAACAATACTTGCATTGGCGAATGAAGATGCAAGCGTTCCGCTGGTGGTGGTTGCTACTCGTACTGATGTCTTAACATCAAGACCCTGTGCAACGTTATCTACATATTGTTTTGTGGCTGCTTGTAATCCGGACGTTGGATCGGCAGCAAGCGTCACAGTACCCGTAAAGGTTGGATTGTTTATAGGTGCCCTTGATGTATCCGTCGGGTGTACGTGATCGGCCCTTGCTGTGGTAGTTGATGTTCCGACCGCTGCCGATCCATTCATAATAGGCGTTGTGGAACTTAATCCGGTTATGCTATTGAAAGATGTTCCGGTTGCAACACCTATGTTTGGCGTTACTAAAGT
>Ga0214917_10002585_pt1 | contig 21836 bp, 39 predicted proteins | sample LL_1208_BB_MetaG_FD_177983 | JGI IMG/M metagenome (GOLD analysis project Ga0214917, IMG submission 177983) | Freshwater microbial communities from Lake Lanier, Atlanta, Georgia, United States - LL_1208_BB | ecosystem: Environmental > Aquatic > Freshwater > Lake | place: USA: Georgia | collected...
CGTTGCTGTGGGCCATGTCTGCCACGTCTGCCTCGCTCATGTACTGGAGGCATGCCATGAGGACGGCCTCTGGGTCGAGGATTCCGTCTTCGATCATATCGAGGAGCTGGTTGGTTACCTTGCGGGTTCGGCTCATGGTCTTATCCTATCCTGTTGAGGGTTGACTTTGCACAGACCGCGCTCAGTCGAAGGCCGCGGCCCAGGCTCGGTCGAGGGCGGCCATCTCGGCCGTCGTGATCTTGCGGAAAGTCTTGGGATCTGCGAAGATGCGACCGCATCCGAGCTCCGCCGACCGGCGCTTCGCTTCCCGGAGCGTGGGTGCCACCGAGATGGGGCACGAGTTGTAACCGCCGCTGATCCAGTTCCAGGTCCAGAAGGTGTGTTCCATGGTCTTAGTATACCTCGTTCGTGGTTGACTTTGCACTGAATCGGGTAACTTTTCAGCGCCAGGGACCGGGGTTCGAGAGCTCGTGGACGTAGGCGAAGATGACGTTGTTGGGGTCTCCGGGGACGCAGAGACGAGCGATCTTGTCGACGCCGCGGCTGATGGCTGCGACCGCCCAAGAGCGACCGTTGAGGGTGACGTTGTCTCCGACCTGAACCTTACGAGTGTTTGCCATGGTTCTAGTATACCTTGTTCTTCAGCGACTTTGCACCGTGTGGTGCGGTTTCTTCAGGGTTGGACGCCGGTTTGGGCCAGTGCGACCCCGAGCTTCGAAGCATCTTCAGTGCTCATGACGATCGAGTAGCTGGAGCCGAAGGTGAGCTCGACCGTGTAGGGGAGAGGGCCTTCGTCGACGGTGACGAGAACCTTTTCGTTCGTGTCCGGGTTGATGATGTACATTGTTTCCATGATTCTAATATATTCGGTTCGTCAGCGACTTTGCACCACGAGCTAAAAAAAGTTCACTCACCGAGAAACTCGAGGATCCGATCCTCAATGTTCTCCAGCTCGGCAGAGTACACGGCCATGTCGGTGCCGGCGATCGAACCATGCTCACGGAAGTGCTGCACGGCCTCGAGGATGTAGTTCAGTTCGACTTCGTCGAAGGAGAGCTTCGTTTCCATGGTTCTAGTATACCTCTTTCGTGGTTGACTTTGCACCGAATCGAGAAACTTTTTTCAGCACCCAGGAAGCCCTTGGGTTGGCCCAGGAAAGGCCGGCCTTGGTTACCCCTACCGAATATCCAAGAACCCTTCCTGGGCCAACCTGAGCCTCAGAACCGGGCTGCATCCACCCATTGGACGTTACCCTTCGTGTCTTTGACCCCCGCTCGGGCGTTGAACTTGCCGTAATACTTGGAGACTCCGACCCAGAACACCTTACCGGTGAACCCGTCGACAGTGACCTCAGTGCCCTTGGCTGGGATGCGGGCCAGGAGCTTCTCCGCCTCGGCCTTAAGGGCATCCTCCTTGGCCTGCTTCTTGGCATTCCGTTCGGTGCGCTTGGCATTCTCGGCCTCTTGCGCAGCTTGACGAATTGCAGCCTGTCGCTTGTCCTCGGCGACCTTCGCCTCGAGGACGGCCTTGTGATGAGCCTCCCAGGCGGCCAGCTCATCGTATACCTCGGTGCCGCAGCGGAGGATGATGTCGCCGAAGGTGTCGACCACCGGAGAGAGGCTGAAGCCATTGCGATGCACGAAGAGGTTGGTGCAGTCGACCCAGGCGAATCGGTCGGCGATATCGAGGGCCTCGACCTCAACCCAGGGAGCATCGGTGACGTAGGCACGGCTGCCGACGTGGTGGTGGCGAGGCTTCTTGCCCTCGTGACCGAGGTAGACCAAGGCGTAGGTGCAGGTGGTGGACCGCATATCCGTGTAGTCCAGCGTGTCCGACCAGTTGCGGGTCTCAGTGGTCGTCTCAAGCCGGATGACTCGCCCGTGGTAGAGGGTCTCGGTGATGGTGTAGAGGCCGTTGGCGTCGCAGCTGGTCTTGGTGATTGCCATGGTCTTAATATACCTCGTTCGTCAGCGACTTTGCACTCAACGTGTTACTTTTTGGACCGAATTAATTGCAGACGCAGTATTGGCCATGGCATGGAACAGGTCATCGTAATAAGATTCTGGAAGACCTGGAAGGTTGAAAAGAACGTCGAGTTCCTTGACAATGGCCTTGAGCTTAGTAGCTGCAGCCACCGGACCAAGAGACGGTTGGATGATGCAACGTTTGTCCATCATCTTAGTATACCCTTTTTCTGTTGAATTTTGCGCCGCGGTGGAGAACTTTTTCAGCGCCCGAAAGCCGAAGGATCGCCACCATTCAACCAGGCGTCGATGTCATCGCGGGCCTGAGCCTCAAAGTTGCTGGGGGAACAGTTCTTGCAGAGCTGGAGAACTGGGGCGCCATTGTGGTAGAACTCGACTCCCGGGAGGGTGGCACCGCAGGAATCACACTTGCAAGTCTTGATCTCGTTCATGGTCTTACTATACCTTGTTGGGGGTTGACTTTGCACTGAATTCAGGAACGAACTGCCTTGTAAGCCTCTACCGCGATGGCCGGACCAAAGAAGACGCCGATGATGAAAGCCGCGGTGGAGATGGCTTCAATGATGATGTCCATGGTCTTAATCTATCAAACTCGTCAGTGACTTTGCACTGCTTCAACAGAAGATGAGCACAATTGTGCAGAACACCAATGAAACCGCAACCAGAACGTGCTGGAAAGCCGGATCGTCTAGGCGCATGTTCAATCCGCGATGGAGCGGGAGGACGTCTGGACGAAGACCGTCACCTTCTCTCCCTCCAGGTACCCGTCCTGACCCTCGTAGAAGGTCCCCGATGCCGTCCGGTCCGGGAACAAATCAAGGAACTTCCGAGTGATGACCCGGCCTTCCTCCTGGACGGCCTCCCGGCGCATGTCCAGGGGTGCCAACCGGATCGTCATGTAGATACCACTCCGGTCCTGCCAGGCCTCCTGGATCAACCAGGAACCACAATCCTCGAGGATGACAGCGTCTCGTTGGGGGCTTGACGCGAAGATCTCAGCCACTTTGTTCATGACCTTTCGGTTGCGGGTGTTGATGAGCTCCTGAGGGGTGAAACTGTACTTGATCGGCATAGATAGATCCTATCACTTCGGGGGTGAACTTTGCACCGAGTTCAGGCCCAAAAGCGGCCGTTGTGGGCCTCGAAGTCAGGTCCGGTGTGGGTGCCCGAGGCGATGCGGCGAGCCTCCTCGTCACACCAAGCCGCCTGGAGGCGGATCATCGTGTCGTCCCAGGCCCGAGAGGGGGTGAGGTTGAGGATGTCCTGGATGAACCAGAACTGTTGGTTGGTGTAGTTCCCCGAACGGAGGAGCTCGAGGAGCTGGGAGGCTTTGGAAGAGATGTTCTTCATGGTTCTAGTATACCTCGTTCGTGGTTGACTTTGCACCATGTCACGGAACTTCGTAAGTTCGCCATCCATCGTACTGGAAGACGTAGACCCACTCTGCCCCGAAGTCTTCTCGGGCGTTCTTCACGAGTTCCACAACGTCCGGATAGACGTCGGCCGGTTCCAACTCTTCTCCACGATCTCGATGATATGCTGTCGTCCAGGCCACGGCCGTCTCCGGAGCAGAGTCAAAGTCATGTGCCTCGCCAATCTCAGGTCCAAGGTTTGAGATGGACCCCAAGGCAAGAAGTTCATCGATCTTCTCAAGATCAGTGTAATGGTCCTTGAGGATCCGACCAACGCCCTTAGGATACCCGTCATAGTGACAGTAGACCCCAGTGACAGTCCCGTCAAGATTGAGCTTACCGATGAATGATCTCGTTGCCATGATCCAATCCTATCACTTCAAAGAGGAAGTTTGCACTCGTCACCGCAAAAAGTTCATTCACTCGAGGATGCCCTGGAGAGGCTTTTAAAACCAACCCCATGGTAACCTTATCCCATTCTTGAAAGCCTCTCCTGGGTCATTCCTGCCATGTCTGGACCCTGATGTAACCTGAATTCCGCGGATCGCCTTCAAACACCTCGAGATCATAGCACTTCAACACGGACCGGACGATCGACTTCATACGTGCAGAATGGCCAGTGATGATGTGTAGTTCTACATTCGCGTGCCAATGGGCATTGACAAACTGATGCACGATGTCACCGGCTTCTTCATGAGAAACACCATGAAGATCTAATGAATGCTTAGCTTCCCGTGCACGCACAAATTGCAACTCATTGCATTAATAATTTGGCTGATGGGGTAGGATTCGAACCTACACATCGTCGCATTAACAGTGCGAAGCCTTACCGTTTGGCTACCCATCAATGTGGGGTCAATCATATACCATGAAGACCCCGTTGTACATCATTGACTTGACTTTCGTGCCGCTCGAAGCGAGACATCATGATTCAAACGTAGCGTTGCAGCAACAGCCATCCACGCTGGAATTGCAACGAGGATGACATGAAGCATATCTGAATTACGAGACATAGACCCCAAGGCTACGAATGATAGAAGCACGTACCAGTAACTCTTAAAGTTCTCAACATTATCACTAATAACTTGCTTAATTCGTTTAATAATCATTTGCATTTCTCCCTTGTTCAACCTTCTATTGTTTTTAGCATTCAAAGAATGCATCAATCCATGTCATCGTGCGCAGGGTAATCAGGTTCATCGGCAATTGCCTTTTGAGGCTTTGCCTTCGAAGACTTCTCTGCGAGATCGACCACGCTACGAATCAAATCGAACACTTGAACATTCAGATCCTCTGCTGACTGGAGGGTTCTCATGACGTCAGGATTGTCGGACAATGACGGCACCTCTTTCGTAAGATCTGAGCGTAACACATTGATCTCACGACGAACCCAATCGCGCAGGTTAACGATCATCGTGTCATGATGACCCCACGTCGTGTGTTGTGCTCCCTTTACCTTTCCCATTTCGTATTCTCCTTCAAAGAACTATTAGAATTATTTGCTTTGCGCCTCGACTATGAGTTGAACATAGCACGCTGAATTTAGAAGACTCTGCTGGGCATCCGGCCCTCGAGGCAAAACTTATAAAAGTTTCTTTATTTTATCGACTACATCTTCATTATAACAATCTTTATAATGAAGTTCAAGCAATTTCCATCCTGCGGATTCGATTAAGTCATGACGTTCTTGATAGTACTTTCGTAATGTTCCATCGCGATTGTAGTGCTGTTCTCCGTTAACTTCAATTCCTAACTTTTTTTCTGGAAAAGCTATGTCTAGTGAAAAGTAGCGATCTGGTAGCGGTGTAAATTCTTCCTCAAAGAGAACCCCTTCATTTTTCAAATCATTCTTTAGCTTTTCGCAAGGAATGCTAACGAACTTTTCGTTTCTTTTCCAAGGATGCCTATCAGGATTCTTCGTAAGCCATTCTTTTCTTTTTTTCGAAAGATTCTCTTTTTCTTCTTCCGAATGTTTACGCCCGGGCTTTCCTCTCAACTTTTCATGAGCATCTTTATATGCTCCTCGTTTATGCGCTTCTTTTAAAGAAGAACGCATTTTTTCAATTGATTCTTTGTTTAAAGAGGAACTTTGCTTAAGAGTCTCTTTGTACTTTTCAAGATTTGGATTTAAATCACACCAACGAACATGATTAATAAAAGCAGATCTTACTAAGGTCAATTCTTTTCCGCACCACTTGCACGATTTTGTAATCTCGTCAAAGAGATTATTTTTGATCTTTGATCTAGAATTACTTAACGTTTCTAAGTTCTTTTTTCTTTTTGGATTAAGAATACACCAAGTAACATGTCCAGATAATTTAGCTTTGTTTTCAAATTCAACCGAGCAATATCTACATTTGAGTAATGTCATACTCATATATATACTGCGCTGCTCTATCCGGCTGAGCTATTGGTGCATTGTGCCGCCCGTGGGAGTCGAACCCACAAGTCCTAGGACGTCGGAGTTTGAAACCGATGCGTATGCCAGTTCCGCCAGAGCGGCATGCAGTGTTTACCTTTTCAAAGAACAATTAGTGCCCCGAGCCAGACTCGAACTGGCATGTCTTTCGACGGAAAATTTTAAATTTTCTGCGGATACCGATTTCGCCATCGGGGCATTGGTGCCGGAGATATCAGCCTCTCCGGCGGGGCTCCAAGTTCACTTTACCAGGCGTCCACGACCGCGTAGCTTGATCTCACGTACCTGTGCGAAGTACGATGAGGTTCCATCTGGACGGCGGGCATTGATGTTGCTTGCGCAGCTCTGTGCCTGCTCACGAGTATAGAAGACCTCTGAATTATCAATTGTGTCCCAGATTCCACGCTGGCGACCTGAATAGGTGCGAGTGTTGAGGAATCGGCGGCTGTTTGCATCGCGAACGATGTATGCCGTGTAAAGCTTACCTAGTGTTCGGTTGGTGTTTGTCATATTGTTATACTACCACAAGGCTAGCTGATTTTACACCGTCTCAATTCGCTTTTAGACTGGGCTCAACATGTTCTTGACAAACACCACACTTGCACGTACGAGAACCGGCATAAGGGGTTTCAGATCCAGAATTGAAGTTATAAACCGGTCCGTGGTGATCTTCTCCGTTGATTCGACGAAGTCCCGTCCACGAAATGAAGATATCCTCGTCAACTTCGACCCATGCACCTGACAGTTCGACTTGAAGAACCTTCGTGCCGATTGAGTCATCAAAGACTCGCTGCGTGGTGAGAAGAACAAGCTTTTCAACGTTCTTTTGTTCGTTCGTTTCCATGTTCAATCCATTCCGATAGGTTTGAGACAATTTGGATCTGAGACCAGATACTTTGATCCGTTGTAAAAGATTGTTGCGTACAGTTTTGAGATGATTCTGCCTTTTGTTCCTAGACAATTTACGTTCGTTTGTCCAATATAAACAACTGGTTGTCCGATATTAACCGATGCATCTCCATACCGTCCACCTTGCCTCATGATTGGGTACGGATACAAACCGTCGCTCGATGGGAAGGCATTCATTTCGTCGGTTACAAGACAAATTTGTCCAACGACAATCTGGGACCATGCATCCTTAAGTTCTTGGTCGACAATCTCTGGGGTGGGGAAGTATGCTGGCATCTTGGCGATGTTACGTCGGGCAGGACCTTGGCCCGAACTCCACGTGACTTTCTTCTTAAGTGCCATCGCCGATAGATATAATCTAACAAGTTTTCTTGTAACTTTACACTGACTGAGGAGATTCTTTTCTTTTTAGTTTCCTCATCTTTATGTAAGCATCTAGGATCTTCTTCTTCACTTCTTCAGTCGCATTGCCCCATTGCCATAAAACAGAATTTTCAGTTTCAACAAGCTGCTTTTGAAGATCCTTTGCAATCGATTCAAGTTTCAATACTGCACCCTCTGAAGCTTCAGGAATATCGATGTTCAGCTCAACTGCAATTCGAAGGATCTCATCCACTGCACCATCTTCAACTGCTTTGCTGGCTTCAAGGTACAGTTTTGTCTTATGAGGATCGTTCTTTGTACGATCAGGATGAGTCATGCTGGCAATTGTCTTCCAGAGCTTCTTGATGTCTTCAGGTAATGGTTCACCCTTCGGCGCACTATCCACAGCCGCAGGTTCTTCAGAAGGAATACCATCTGCGCCCACAACAGACACGGTCGGGACAGGTTCTGGAATCTCGGGATCAGGTACGGGAGATCCGTCGGTCAATTCTGACAATGCTTGCAAGAATCCAGATTCAAGCTCTTGAATGGTTTCATTACGGTCCTCAATCTCCAACCTTAAGTGCTCGACCTTATGCTTCAAGCTCTTCCACTTGCGCTTGCGGCTCATGATCATATTTATGCATCACACGAATTCTTTTAAATTCAAATGCATAAATTTATGTGATCATTTTTGAATTATCCTGGGCCATCCTCCTGGAAGTTGGGATCACCAATTGCCCACTTCATGTAAGACTTTAACATGTATGCCTTGGTGGCAGAAAAACGTTCGTCATTTATTTCAATTCCAAGCTTCGAGGCTAACTTTCTACCTCTGTGCCACGCTTCAAATTCTTCTTCTACGACAGTGCATCGATGGATAAACTTTCTTCGCATATTAGGATCTGGGGTTAGATACCCATGCCTGAAGCGAAGCTCTGTCGTTTCTGCGTTGTTGTCGATCAACAAATGACCGCATTCGTGGATAAGAACGAACAATTGCTTTTCAGCAGTTTGTGTTGAGTTAACGTAAATCGTCTTCTCTGCGCCGACGTAGCCTCCTCCACACTTCCTGTTCGTAAATTCAACGTTAATCTTTTTTGATTCGCACCAATCGATCAATAGCTTTATACCATTGACAGCTGCTATTTCATCAGATAACTTTTTTGCTTGAATTGACTTACGCTCGGGTGACAACTTCTTCGCCACCCGAGCATACTTAGACCAAGCTTTATCTTCCCGCTTACGAGGGTCGAACTCGGCCATGACTACCTCACTTCGACTTGCCCTTCTTTGAAGAAGCCTTGACAGGCTGTACGGCCTTGTCGATGTCTGCCTTTGGCACACTCAAGGCTTCCAGGATTGCACCGACGCACCACTTGTGAATGCTCTTCGTAAGTTCGAGCTTCTCAACTCCTGATGCCGTGAACTTTGACCATGCAGCGACTCGAAGCTCTGCAGGAAGATATTCCATAAAGTCCTTCAGGTTCTGACCTTGGGTGTCATTCACGGTCGTGACGTTCTTCAGGATGTAATCTGCAAGCTTATCGATGGCGATGTTGAGCTTCTCTTGACCAAGACGCTCAATCTTCTTCTTGACTTGAGGATACTGGTTAAGGATCTCCTCGCCAGTAACCTGTGCCTCGATCGTCTTAACATAGTCATGGAATGCGATCGTTGCCTCAGTACCGACATACCCCAAGCAGAGCGGGTAGAAGAGTGGATTGTCTGGCTGCTCGGCGATACCGGTCTGGACAAGTGCATTGCTGAGGCGTTCCCAGCTACGACGACTAGGGGACACAGCGCCTGGATCTCCACCCTTAGGAGGATCGATCCACTTATCGTTTCCCGCGATGAACGTAATCACATTCTCATGGACCTTACCGGAATCCTTGGCCCATGCAATCCAATCCTCTACGTCCGGCGTCAGGTCGATAGCCCAAAATCGATCAAGAAGTGCAGGGTCCATCTCATTGACGGTATACGATCCACCAGTGTTGATGGCCGCAAAAACGCGAGTCTGAGGATGAAGTTGCCACCCATTGAGCTCACGATCCAGAACAATCTGGAATGCAGCCTGCATGACCTCAGGGGTCGCACGATTCAGCTCATCGAGGAAGAGACATACCGGCTTAACGCATGCCTCCTTGTACCATGAAGGAGGATTGAAACGAGTCACCTCACCATCCGTAGAGGGAAGACCAATCATGTCACCTTCGGACATCTGAGACAGCCGCCGGTCGATGACTTCAAAGTTCTTCATTTCCTCATTTGATGCGATGATGCTGGCAACCTGCCGAACAACTTGACTCTTGCCGATGCCATGGTTTCCGCGGAGGAGAACCGACGTGGCACGAGGAAGAAGTGGAGCAACCTTCAGAAACGTTCGTACTTGCATCGTGGTCATGGTCTTATCCTATCCTGTTAATCAAACACTTTGCACTATTGAAATCTTTTTATGAATCTTTCATTCCACCGTGAACTTCAATGACTGCAGCAACCAGTTCGACGGGGACATACGGATATACGGTGTCTGTCCAGTTCCCTGGCGATTCTGCATAATTCAAAAGGAGGGGCTCAACCCTACTGGGGAACCCGATCTCTACTGACCGCCATGGACCCATGTTGTTCTTGGGTTCGCAATAAACGAACTCATTGGCCTGGACAGACATGGCAAAACCATCGGCGCAGACAACAGGTGGGACCGGTCCCCCTACCCCTCTTCGCTGAGGATGCTTCAGATGGAGTTGGAGGGCTTCCAGATGGTTCATGACTCATGCTTAGGATCAGGATCCCAACCCAGTTCGTTCTGGGCCATCTTAAGCGCCGTATATGCTAGCATCAACTCGGATAACACTTTTGACTCTGGCTTGTAAAGATTAACGAGTTCTTCAGTGATAGTAAGCATACCATTGATTCGATTGTATGCAGAGATGGTCCGATCTTTTGTCACGTCACGACTCCTTTCGATAGCTTGATTCCAGCGGTCTTGTACGCGGTCTTTGCGTCCTTCTCGGCGGCTGACGTGAGGCATAATCCGTCCACGTTGACCTGGACGATGAAGTAGGGCTTCTTACCACCGTTGTGCCGTTTCCGGCCACCGGTCACCTCGACGAGTGAATTCGGATAAAGAGCTTGCGCCAACTGAATGACTTGCTTCTTCATGGTTCTATAATACCCTTTCTTGAAAGAACTTTACACTGGTCCGGTGAGATTGAAGTCATCTCACCCACCGGAAAGTGGCTATATCAGCCGTGAGTACCGGTCGATGCCTGCGCTACCTCGCAAACCTCAACATCTGAGGTAAAGCAATAAGCATCTCGCTTGAAACCAGGAACTGACACGTAGCAACGAATCCGCTGCGCCTTGGTGACAGTACCAGTCATGCCAACAAACCGAGGATCACCACCAATGATCCGAACAGCCTGACCAGCTTCGATCTTCTGACCGAGCGCACGTTCAGTCGCCTTGACACGATTGAAGTGCTGAAGGTGCAACGCAAGGGCTGTGAGCTGCTCAGCTGAGAAGTTCGTGGTTGCCTCATTGAACAGAAGCTGCGCTTGACCATTCAGCGATGGGAGCTTGCTTGCAGCACGATCGATCTTCTTCATGTGGGCAGGACCCTTGGGCTGAGAAGCCTTAGCCGCTCGACGTGCCTCACGATCTGCCTTCAGCTGCGCCTGACGCTGGGCACGTTCCGCGAGCTTGGCAGCCTTCTGCTCACTCGTCTGCTTCTGGCGTGGAACTGAAGTCGCAATCTCGACCGTGTCCGTCGAAGTACCTTCCTTCATTGCCTTGCGTGCCTTGGCTGCCGCAAGAGCCTTGTCGATGGCCGAGAGCTTCGTGTCGAGTGCCTGAATGTTCGTCGTATCCATAGTTTTTTTCCTTTTCCTTTTCCGTTGGGTTGCGATCAAGATCGCGTTGATAAGATAACTTTAACTTGTCTTCCTCGAACTTTACACTGCTGAGTTGAATTTTTTTTTCGTTGTAGACTTTTACGTTGTTCGAATAAAACAGGATGCAAAAGCTTAAGAAAGTTCCGGCCGCCCCACAAGCAATCGGTATAACGTGCTCGCCTATGTAATCGTCGACCTTGTTAATCTTCCGAACCAGATCGTCTCTATCCATGTCACAGGATCTTCGTGAATTCTGTCTTCGGCTGAAAACGAACCCACTCATCGTTGTGAAAGTACATGTCAGGCAATCCCTTGAAAACCGACGCAGGGACCCACCCAACCCCAGAAACCTGAACTTCACCTGTGAATCGAGGTCCACGAGCTTCTGGCTCTGGAACGGCAGGATACCGAGCATCAAACTCGTCCTGCGTCAATGTTCGAAACTTAACCTTTGAAAGCAAGTCCATGATCACAATATACCATGTCAACAGGAAACTTTGCACCGAAAAAAAGAAAAAAAGCAGTGCAATGTTTCTCCATATTATGTTAGGATTGATTCATGATCAACGATGACAACGGCCCGATCGTCAACGACGAGATGGACGAGATCTCTCGTGCTGCTGCAAAAGAAGCTGCCAAGGCAGCCAACAAGCCCATGATCGATCACCTCCCAGATGCAGTCGAAACCGATGAGATGGGTCTACCAACCCTTCTTGCAGAACCAGGAGACAAGATCATCATTGAACGCGTCGCGACGGTCCTCTCTCACAAGCCGTGGCTCGACACCAAGACCTATACGATCGAATCTATCGACGCAGCAACTGGCAATCTCGCTCTTTGGGATGATGACCTCCACCGATCGGCAACCAGCAACTTCGTACAAGGCATCAAGGTGGGATACCGATTCAAACTTCCCACGTCCAAAGGACTCTGCATCGGTCATAAGAAACGCGGCCGGCCGAAGAAGAACCCAACTGGAATCCCTGAAGAACCAAAACCCGTTCTCCTCGGGCCAGACGGCAAACCAGTCGCAAAACGACGAGGTCGTCCACCCGGAACGAAGAACCGATCCCGCGAAGTCATCATGGCAGAAAAGCGAGCAAAGCTGGAGAAGAAAAAGCGATGACATACGAAGACCTGATCCACATCGCCCGATTCCTGAGGCGATATGCAACCGCAGTTGAAACAAAACTCTACATCGACATGAAAACAGAACATGCTTTCAATGAGATCGAAGAAGCAAATAGACTTGCAGAACTTGTCGAAGACAAGGCGATGCGAATGGACACCATCTCACCAGCGGACCTAGGATGAAAAACGCCAATCACTACTCGAATATTGCCTTCGCTGCCATACTATCCTTGACCAGCGTGTGGTCAACCTCCGACAAGGAATTTGGCATCACAGGAATCATCATCGTCTTGACAGGCTGGGCATATGCTCGAATCCTCAGGGATGCAATTTCTTCAGCAATCTACCTGATCAAACCAGACACAGACAAGTGAACAAGCCTGCATTTTTGCAACTCGTTGCACTATAACCGTGTAATGTTCAACTAAATTGCGTTAGGATAGTAACATGTTCAGCCACAGCGACACCGACTACAACATCGATCGCCACCTGATCTCATTCCTCCAGGACGCACCCTTCTTCGCGGAAATGTCTCGATACATCCGCAAGACTCCCACTGCGGACCTCCCAACGGCCGGTGTCGCATTCGATCCTGAATATGACGACATCACGTTGTACTGGAATCCAGATTTCTTCAAATCGTTGACCGATGCAGAAGTTCGTGGCGTTCTTCTCCATGAGTTCTATCATCTTGTCTTCTGCCACCTGACCCATCGGCGCAAGTCTCCTCCCAAAATGTGGAACATTGCAACCGACCTTGCGATCAACTCCATCATCACCACGGGCGAGAACGCCAAACAAAATGCACTACCCAGAGGTGGCCTCATTCCAGGAGTCTTTCCCCTCCCGCCGGACGGTCGTGAATTCACCAAAGAAGAGAAGGACGCCATGCCCCTCGGCTCCCTCATCGAGTCATTCCCCCACGCCCAATCTTCTGAATGGTACTTCACCAAACTGAAACAAAAGGCAGATGAAGTCCGCCAACAAATGCAGGACAACTGCCCGGTCCACGGCAAAGGATCCTCTCAGGGAGGCAAGGGCAAGCCCAAGAATAATCAGGATAATTCTGCCGGTGACAACAATGCAGATAATTCCAAGAATAAATCTGATGCCTCTGGCGATCACAAGCATGGCGGCGGTCATGACCATGCTGAAAATGGTCCCAAATGCACATGCGGAGAAGACTGGCTGGACTCAATGGACGACCACTCAGGCTGGGATCGAATCCCAGAAGAACTTCGTGAGGCGGTGAAGGGACGAGTCTCCAGCATCGTCGAAAAGGCCGTTCGCAAAGCAGATTCACAAGCCAACGGCTGGGGCAACATCCCATCCCAACTCCGAGAAGACATCCGCAAGTCCGTCGCCAACATCGTCGACTGGCGCGCCATCCTCCGCAACTTCGTCGGAAGCCTGGAACGTGGCAACAAGACCACCACCATGAAGCGCATCAACAAGCGCTACCCATACATCCACCCGGGCACCAAACGCGGCTACACCGCAAAACTTCTCGTCGCCATCGATCAATCAGGCTCAGTCTCCAACGAGATGCTGTCCGCTTTCTTCGGCGAACTATCCATCCTCACGAAACGAACGTCGGTCACCATCCTCCCCTTCGACTACACGGTCGCAGACAAGGAAATGTTCGAGTGGAAAAAGGGCACCAACCCAGACATCAAACGAGTCCGCGGCGGCGGCACCGACTTCGAGGCACCCACCAAGTTTGCCAACGACCCCAAGAACCGAGGTAAATGGGACGGCATGCTCATCCTCACCGACGGGGAATGCAACAAACCCTCACCTTCCCGAATCAAACGTGGCTGGGTCCTCGGTCAAGGATGCAAGCTTCACTTCCCCACCGACGAGATAACCATCTCACTCGACCCAAACCCACACACGACCGGCGCATGGCGCTGACCCTGACATTTCGCAGCATCTAATCGCAAATGAATCCATAATTACTTTGGGCGGACACCGAGCCATCACACCTCACCCATTCTTGGGTCACCAACGAGCAAACATCCCGGCCGGATTCTCCGCCCATTTTCTACCCTCGCCCCCGCGCGTAGACAACATTACCATCACTCCCCAGACCACTTTCGGTCTGCTTTTCGTGCTAGTGGACACCCACAGACACACACCCCACCCCCTCTCCTGCTCAACCAGCTCACTCCTCCACCCTTCTCATCACACCACAACCCTCCCACGCTTCAAGGAACCACTTTCGGTCTGCTTTTCGTGCTAGCGGAGATCAAACTACACGTGACTCCAACACGTTCCACCCACCTACCACAAACCTGAATAAAAAAAGTGCGGCGAATCTGCATTTTCTGCGGCACTTTCTGTTCGGCAGCGAATATATATGTTTCTTATAGAGCTAAGTACACTCTAGACCCACAGCCTTCTAGCCCTCTCGCAGAAGGCTTTTTTATTTTCCGTTGTTGTGTAGCGTTGCCTGATAGCATGATGGGCGTGTCCACTTGTCACGAGTGATGGGGTGGCAAAGTGCCCTCTAGAGCGTGTCGACCACCGTCTATTGGAGCCTGTGAGGGGTGGTTTTTTGGAGGTGGTAGGGAGTGGTATGAAGTGGTAAGCGAGTATATTTGTAGAGTGGTGTAGGTGGTGTAGTAGAGATGTGGGTGTGATATGGATAGAGTTGGATGTGTAGGGCTGGGGTGTAGTGTGTGGTATAGGGGATAAGTTACATTGTAGTAGGTTGGGTAGTATTAGATTGAGTTGGTGTAGGATAGGTGGGGGTTTGTCTAGTAGGGGGAGTCGTAGTTGGTATGGGTGTTGTGGTTAGGCGTGAGTTGGGGTGTTGGGTTGAGTGTTTTTAGAGATTGTCCGCGCCGGGGATATGGGTGTATAGTAAGTGTGAGAGGGAATTGATGATGAAAGAGGACAAGAAGATTGTTGAGTGGATTGTTGATTATGCCGCGCGGAGTCGAAAGGATGCGTTGGTTGTTGGGATTTCGGGTGGGATTGATTCAGCGTTGGTATCGACGTTGTGTGCAGAGACTTCCATGAAGACGATTGTGGTTAGCTTGCCGTTGCATCAGGCTGAGAAGTTGCATGACTTATCGATGGCACAGGGTGCATGGCTTGTTAAGAAGTATTCGAATGTTGAACATCGTGTGATAGATTTATCTGATGTGTATGATGTTTTTATTGATCTTTTCTCTAGCGAAGAAAAATCCGGATTGTCATTGGCAAACACGAAATCTAGATTGAGGATGGTGACGTTGTATCAGATAGCGTCCAATCATAATGGTCTTGTTGTGGGAACTGGGAATAAGGTTGAAGATTTTGGTGTAGGTTTCTTTACGAAATATGGTGATGGGGGTGTGGACATTTCACCGATTGCAGATTTATATAAGAGTGAAGTTTGGGAGATGGCGAAGAAGCTTGGCGTTTTGCAAGAGATTATTGATGCTCCGCCGACGGATGGATTATGGGATGATGATCGAACGGATGAACAGCAGATTGGTGCGACGTATGAACAATTGGAATGGGTGATGGAGAACCTTGATAAGGTCGATGAAATGACGGATGAACAGAAGAAGTGGGTTGAAACGTACACGAAGCATCATAATGCAAATTTGCATAAGATGTTGCCGATACCAGTTTGCAAAGTATCGACTTAATGAGCGTTTTTAGAAATTGTCTCCGCCCTAGAGATATAGTTATCTGTTATGAAGATTCGGTTGAGCGAGTTGAGGAAGTTGATCCGTGAGGCGATGGTTGGCGACCTTACCGATGACATGTACATCGACATCGAGGTTGAAGTGGACCGGTCGTTGCGATGATTCATGTAAGATTTAATGTTTTTAAAATTTTCAACGTTGACGAATACATTTCATGTCTTTAACAATATAATCGATAAGTTGATAACTTAATCTTGCGGGTTTAGCTCAGTGAGTAGAGCAGCGTTTTTCCAAATCGCAGGTCATCGGGGCAGAGCCGATAACCCGCTCCAACAATCAATCTTACTAAACTTGGTTCAAATTCTTTTTATGCTCCATAGTTATAGACATGGATAACCACGTTTGCAAGTATTGCAAAAAAGAGTTTGAATCAGGCCCATTGTTGGGATCACATATTAGATCTCATACTAGGAAATTAATCGAATGTGACATATGCCATAAACAATTTGGCGAGAAGCAAATTGAAAAGCATGTTGTTCTTTGCCTTGAAAAAGAAAAAGCAAGTTATAAATCTTGCGAAAAGTGTAACAAAGACTTTAAGTCTTACTTCAATCGTTTCTGCAGCAGAAGTTGCGCAAACGGTCATGTTGTTAGTGGTGAGCAGAAGTTAAAAACTTCGAATACTATAAAAAGTAAATTTTGTCAGACAAAAAAGCACGAAAATCTTTTACGAATAGAAAAAAACCTACAACGATTCGTTGAAAAAAGACAAGACAAACAATGCAAGTATTGTAACAGGACTACAAAGTCGATTAACGGAAATCCAACAAAGATTATTTGTACCCCCAGGTGTCCTGAATTCAAAGAGACTTTATCAAAAAAACTTTCAGCGTCTACTAAAGGTAAAACTGGTGGATATAGAGAACGTGGTGGCAGGGGTCACGGATGTCACTACAAGGGTATATGGTTAGATTCTACATGGGAATTGGCTCTAGCAAAAAAGCTAGATGCACTAGGCGTTCTTTGGGAAAGAGATACTGGAAAGCATAAGTTTGATTACGTTGATCAGAACGGTGAGTTGAGGAATTACTTTCCAGATTTCTACCTTCCAAATCAAAGTCTTTACATAGAAGTTAAAGGATACTGGACTGTAGAGACTAAATTTAAAATGTCTTCTGTAAAAAAAAGACATAAACATATAAGTTTATTGATATTAGAATCTATTGAAGAAATTGAAAATTTGAAACTATAGCTTTGGAAGTGTGTCAGAGTGGCCGATTGAAACCGCCTGGAACGCGGTTGTACTGTAAAAGGTACCGTGGGTTCGAATCCCACCGCTTCCTCTGAGGTGTAGCGTAATGGCAACGCGCCAGACTTTGAATCTGTCCGATGTAGGTTCGACTCCTGCCACCTCTACCATGGCCCTATCGACCACTGGCTAAGTCGTCGCCCTTTCAAGGCGAAGAACCGGGATCGATACCCGGTAGGGTCACCAAGTGTAAACTTTAACTTGATTGTTTTATATTAAGAACCATGAATAACGTCATATCTCTTCTTGATCGTGCCGAGACTTGGAAGTTTTCATACTCCAAGGATAATTTGCGTGTGTATGTATCCAGCCGCGGTCGAATCAAGATGTTCATTGGAGATGAATCAATTGTAATGGACACGATCGAATCAGTAGATTTTATGGGCCGAGTCTCTAAAATGTACGAGGATGAGTTTAACGTGTTATTCGGGGAGCAATGTTAAAAAAAGCTTTATTATTATATGCACTCGCTCTAACGTGCGCTTGCTTTCCAACTAAAAAGCAAAAAAAAATCAAACATCCTTCTGCACAATGTATACAAAAAGTTCAAGAAAGATATCTTTACATTGAAAATTGTGAGGAATGGAAACAAATTCCTCCCTCTGACGGACAAGCAATTTTACCACCTTGACAACATAGATTACGCCGCTCTAGCATAGCGATCATGCACCTCACTTGTAATGAGGATCAGGTGGGTTTGACTCCCACGGGCGGCTCCACGGAACGGTGCCCGAGTGGCTAAAGGGGACGCGCTGTAAACGCGTTGGCGTATGTCTACGGCAGTTCGAATCTGTCCCGTTCCACAAAAACGCAAAGTGACTAATAGTTATTAGAGTTAGGGCGTGTAGTTCGTCGGGGAATTAGTTTATTCAGGAAAAACAGTTGCCTTGCACGCAGCAGTGCCCGGAGCGTAGCCGGGATTCTCCACCACTGAAATCTTAGGGCTCATAGTTAATCGGTTATAACAGTACACTGTCACTGTACAATGGCGAGTTCGACTCTCGCTGAGCCCGCTGAAAAGTTTGAATCTGAGGAAAATATTTCTTTACGATTCTTCTTACTTGAGTGTGGCTACGATTCATTTTTTTTGCTAATGTCTGTACCCAACCAAAAACTTCGACATCGATTGAAGAGATAGCATTTTCCCACTCTTTTAATTGTTCTACAGACAATTTATTTTGACCTCCTCCACGCTTACCTCCCGAAGAACTTGATTTGGATCGTAGTTCATTAAACTTTTCATCTCCGTATTTTGCTCGAGTACGAGTGTTTAGATTCATCCAAGTTCCTGATTCTACTTGATCAATGTGGTTATCTCGTGGTGTACCCCAATAGAGATGTTTGGGATTGCTACATCCGTGTTTATTACATGCATGGCATAGATAAACCTTGTTTTTGAATCCATGAGGAATTGTTGTTTTTAAAAAATGAGCTAGTAAACCTTTATATTGAACAGAGGTGCTACCCCCAATCATAATGCACTCTTCATTAAGATCTAAATGTTCTCTACGTTTTTCACGTGGAAGTTTGATATAATCATCGATATTTTGAAACATAGATAATATATATACTTTGCAGGTTCAAATTTGAAAGTTCAAAAAAGTTTAGGGCCATTATATCAGTTAGTTAGATAGCCACTCTGATAAAGTGGAGGTCCCCCGGGCAGGACGGGGATGGCCCACAAAGTTGTGTAAAGTAGATAGACAAGGTGGTATATTGGGGAACATGGAAAAGAAGAAGAAGCGAGTAATCACAGGAGATTTTGTCACCCGCGATGGATTTGAAGGATCGTGGATGATCACGAAGATTGCCAAGAACTATGAGCTCGACGTCATTCAGGCTCGTATTTGTAAGGTGGGTGATCCTAAAGTCTTCGATTTTGTTGATCCAGACACTCTTACGGTAATTGAAAAAAAGTTTTGAAATATTGTTAGGAAAACAATATGCCTATTTTGTGGATTATTTTTGTTGTCTGCATGATAGTGTTTTATCCTAAGGTATTAGTTTATGGATGCACTGCACCTCTTGCAGGATTATTTTTTGGAATAGGTTTTTGGATTTTGGGTGCGGCTTTTAATTGGCCATGGGCTAGTTTTAGTCGATCCTCTTTAGGATGGCATATCATCTGCGCAATGGTAATTTCTTTTATCCATGCATCAAGACGAGCATCAGAGGATTGACAGTTTATCTTTCAATTCCTAGAAGATATCTTAAGGCTTTTAATAACCTGTTTGTGTTATCGATTTCTTTCTTTTTCCCTTTATCTTCTTGAATTGAAGCAAGTTGGGATAAGAAACTAAGAAAGGTTATCCCGGCTTTTAGAGATGCTGTTTTTTTATTTCTTGGCATAATATCAATATATTGCACGATGAAAAAAAGTTTTAGAAAATAACCGATTGTTTGTAGGTTCGATTTGTCGGAGCCCAATAGTTATTTACATGAAACAATGCGAATACTGCGGTTCTGACAATGATGGCTCTTATGGTTCTGGAAGATTTTGTTCTAAGGGATGTTCGAGAGGTTTTTCTACAAAGTCTAAAAGAAAAGAGATTAACGAAAAAGTTAGTAAGACGTTAACACTTGACCCATACGAAAAAACCTGTAAACAATGTGAAAAGAAATTTTCTACAAAAAAGAAGCATAAAAAGTTTTGCTCACATCAATGTGCTATCAATCATCAGCATTCCGATCCAACTGTTCTAGAAAAATGGAGAGTTTCTAGATTAAAAGAAATCGAAAAGGGAAACATCGGATACGGCATAAAAACGTCGTATGAAGGAATTCGATGCGACTCTGCTTTAGAGTATGCCTTTTTGAAATGGTACCTCGAACAACATCCAAATTCGAAAATTGAAAGATTCAAGGGTTATCTTGAGGGGGAAGGTATTAAGTACCAACCTGATTTCATTATTGACGGGAAGATTATCGTTGAAGTAAAATACACTTCTCCTTACGTTGGTGATAAGCTTTCTGATAAATGGAAAACTTATATTTCTACGCAAGAAGCAAAAAAGAAACTTTTATCCAAACATGAACATCTCTGGATTACCGAAAAGGATATCGGACGCAAGTTCTATAGAAAGTGTTTGGATGAAATAAAAAAGCTCTAGAGCGTGTAAAGTCTTAACTTAGTATGATATATTAACAATATCAATGGGTTGCAAGCATTAGTGGTGATGCAGTAGGCTTTTAACCTTCTGAACTGTGTTCGACTCACAGGCGACCCACAAATTCAACATCGAATTAAGGAGATCAACATGCGAGACTGTGTTTCTTGTGGTGGTTCTTTCGACTCAAATTCGCTAGCGAAGCGGCTCGCCGGCGGACGGATCAACACGTGCCCTGACTGTTCTGAGGAACCCGCTGTCAGGTATCTGGGTCTGTCCGCCGGCGACGGGAAGCAGGCTGGTGTTACCATCCTCAAGTTTGATTCGCATGAGGACCGTGAGGAGTATCGCCAGGCATTTTGGGTCAATAGTGGAATGATGGTTGGAAAAAGTTGTCAGCTGGGGTATCAGAAGCGGACCCCGAACGTCAAGTTCAAAACGGTGACGCAGTCCGCGGCCACGAACCATAAGGGTCGTATGTGAGATTCAAAAAGGGCGAATTGCTCATGACAAAAGAGCATTACTTTGGAACGACCGTGTGGGACGAAGATCTCAATAATGCAGTTGATTCAATCAATGGTCGAGGTTTTGTCATCGTCATTTCATGCGAAAATGACAGTGGATGGACTCAGGTTGCAACGCAAAACGGCATCATAGGTTTTGTACATAGAAATAATTTGAATCGTATTGCTCAACGGTAAAAAGAACAATGGACATGATAGAAAATTACGAGAACGTATTATCTCAACTTCAAGACATCATATATCTTTTGAGGATCCAAAATCGTAATGAAGAAGCGAAAGAACTTCAAGAAGTGATGAAGACCATAAGAGAAATTTATGAAAGTTATTCTTGAGGTAATTTAAGAGATTTATTTGCCCATTTAGCTATTAGTTCTCGATCTGCAGGTCCCCCGCTGTCTCCTTTAAGTCCTGGAGGACCTTGTAGCCCAGGGATACCCTGGGGACCTTGCGGTCCTATTTCTCCTTTTGTTCCAGGATCTCCTTTTATACCAACCGGTCCTGGTTGGCCTTGCGGTCCTATTTCTCCTTTTGTTCCAGGATCGCCTTTATCTCCTTTATTCCCTTTGTTACCCTTTGGTCCTTCATATCCTTGTGGGCCTTGTGGTCCTATTTCTCCTTTCGGCCCAATTTCTCCCTTAAGTCCTTGAGGTCCTTGTATCCCCTGCACCCCAGGAATTCCTTGAGGTCCTTGTTCACCTTTTATTCCTGGGATTCCTTGTGGTCCTGGGATTCTTTTTAATTTGTTCAATAGATTTAATGAATAAATTGATAACGCTATTGCATTGATCGACATGAATAGAGAGACGTACACTAACATAGTGAAGATTGTATAATACTTCTTAAGTTTTGTCCAGAAAAGTCGACTTTTATTTTTCTTCTTTATAGTTCTCTTCAGAATTTTTTATTAAGTTCGCATACATATTTGTATGTCGTCGAAGAGTACGAAAAGTGCGCCGAAGATTAGTTACGAAGAATTAGCGTTAGCGTGGTATGCGATATTTGATTCGTTGGAGCACGTTGAGAATGCAGATCTTCGAGCTAACATGACTTCTAAAGCTTTTACTGAGTTGCTTCCTCAGGTGGGGTGGACATTACCTGAATGGCATTCTGCTGTTGATCGCGAATTGCAGAAAAAGAAGA
>Ga0214917_10002587_pt1 | contig 21819 bp, 9 predicted proteins | sample LL_1208_BB_MetaG_FD_177983 | JGI IMG/M metagenome (GOLD analysis project Ga0214917, IMG submission 177983) | Freshwater microbial communities from Lake Lanier, Atlanta, Georgia, United States - LL_1208_BB | ecosystem: Environmental > Aquatic > Freshwater > Lake | place: USA: Georgia | collected...
TTGTTTCCGCAGGGCTGGTGCGGGAATGGGAGGATGGGCAGAGTAGGAATTATGCCCGTTTCCGAGAAAGACCGTTCCGATTACTTCGATTTCCTGCGGTTTCCGACCGTTTCGGCCGATCCGGCACGGGACCAAGCGATGCGGGACTGCGCCTCCTGGCTCGAAAAAAAGTTTGGGGAGATGGGGTTGCAGGCGGAAATCGTCGCCACGCCCGGAGCCCCGGTGGTGCTGGCGAAATGGAGCAAGCCCGGGGGGGGCAAAAGAAGAAAAGTCCTTATTTACGGGCACTACGACGTGCAACCGGCCGAGATGGGAGATGGGTGGACGGGGGACCCCTTCGAGCCGCGGGTGATGGACGGGATGGTGCTGGCCCGCGGGTCGACTGACAACAAGGGCCAGATTTTTGCCCACATGCTGGGAGTGGCGGAGGCGATCCGGGAGGGGGGGGCGGCCACGGATGTGGTCTTTGTGGTGGAGGGAGAGGAGGAGGTAGGCAGTGACAACCTGGAAGCGGTGCTTCGTGCGCGAAAGGATGAGCTGAAGTGTGACGTGGCGGTGATTTCCGACACCAACATGGCGGCCCCGGATCAGCCGACCCTGACCTACGGTCTGCGCGGGATCACGGCGCTGGAAGTGGAGTTGACCGGCCCCTCGCATGATCTGCATTCCGGCGTGTACGGCGGGGCGGTGGTGAACCCGATCAAGGTGCTGACCCAGCTGTTGGCCGGTCTTCATGACGAGAAGTTCCGGGTGACCGTACCGGGTTTTTACAAAAAGGTCCGCAAGCCGGCCGCGTGGGAACGAAAAGCGGCCAAGGACCTGGGGGTTTCCGATCAAGAAGTCAGGCGGCAGGCGGGAAGTCCGGCCCTGGCGGGTGAGCCGGGTTTCACCGCGATTGAGCGGATTGGCATGCGGCCCACGGCGGAAATCAACGGCATCACCGGCGGATACCAAGGGCCGGGTCCGAAAACCGTTTTACCCAGCAAGGCCTCGGCCAAACTCACCTTCCGGCTTGTGCCGCATCAGGATCCCGCGGAGATCGCCGGGTTGGTGGAGAAGTATTTCAAAAAGCACTGTCCCAAAACGGTGAAAATGAAGGTCACGCGTCATCACGGCGGGTTGCCTTATTTCTGCGATCCCAAGAAGGATTTTGGCCCGGCCGCGGTGCGGGCCTTGAGCCAGGCGTGGGACGGAAAAAAAGTTCATTATCTGCTCGAGGGCGGAACAATTCCGATTGTGAGCGTGATCAAAAAGGTTCTCGGTGTGGAAACGCTGCTGGTGGGGTTGAGCCTGCCGGATTGCCGTGCCCACGGCCCCGACGAGACGTTCCCGATCGCCTACCTGGAGCGCGGGGCAAAGATGAATCGGGCGTTGTTGCGGGAAATCAGCGAAGTCTAAACCTTCACCATTTCCTTTAATTTTTCGTACAACCTTTTCAGATGCGGCATGGGGACGCCGGCGGTGGTTCCTTGGCGCAGCGTTTCTCCCCAGATGGATTCCAGCTCGACTGGTTTGCCGGCTTCCCAGTCCAGCTGGCTGGAGGATTTGTAGTGTCCCATGGTTTTGGTTCGGGCGATCTCTTTGTCGATCAGACCCGGTTCCTGCGGGTAACCGAGGTTGGCGGAAGCGGCCAGCACCTCGGCCATAAGATCCTTGGCCTCCTGCTGGAGTTGGGGATCTTCCAGGACCTGTTGGGTGTCGCGTCCTCCGGGGCCACCGGCGATGCCCAGTCCGTTGAAGGGAACATTCCAGACCAGTTTGTACCACCGGGCGGAGCCGATGGATGGAGCCACCGTGCAACCCACGCCGGCCTGGCGGAAAATTTGCGCGATCGAGCGGGCACGGGGCGTGTCGCCGCCGGATAGGTCGGAAAACTTGATGTCGGTGCATGCCATGTTCCGCGCGACGCCCGGTTCGGGTCGGGAGACGCAGACATGGCAGACGCCGCCCACGACCCGATCCTTCCCGATGATGGAGGCGAGGAGCTCCTCGTTCCCGAGGCCATTCTGGAGGGTGCAGACCACGGTGTTGGAACCGACGAGCGGGGGTAGGAGATGTTTCAATTCCGCATTGCCGGTGGTCTTGATGCAGACCAAGACAAGATCGACGGGACCGATCTCCTTGGGGGTTCCGCAGGCATGGACAGGGCTTTGCTGAAAGTCGCCGTAAGGGCAGCGGACTTGAATGCCATGCTTTTGCAGGTGGGCAAGATCCCTCCGGGCCAGGAAGGTGACAGGCACGCCCCGCTTGGCCAGTTTGGCTCCGTAATACATCCCAAGTGCCCCTGTTCCGACGACAGCGGTTTTAGGAGATGAAGGAAGAGTTTGCTTTGGGCCTAGGGCCATACCGGAGGGTAGGCCGGGAATGGCCAAATTAAAACCAGTCGTGCGGGCAGGCATGCGGGGGGGATAAAGTCCGAGGATGCGATCGGCGCGGGGCACGGAAGTCATGGTGGTTGGGGCGGGACCGACGGGGATGCTGTTGGCCGGTGAACTGGCGCGTCGGGATGTACGGGTTCGGTTGGTGGAAAAACGGACGGCACCAGCAGAATATTCGCGGGCCCTGGGGGTGATGCCGCGGACAATGGAGATGCTGGAGCCGTTGGGGTTGATGGATGAATTCATGACCCATGGGCATCGGGTTCACGGAGGAAAATTTTACGGCCGGGAACGGCGACTTTTGGCGACGATGAATTTCCGGGATTTACCCACCCGGTTTCCCTTTATGTTGCTGCTCCCACAGACCCGGACGGAGGCGATTCTGCGGCACCATTTGGAGGAGTTGGGTGTCGGTATTGAGTGGGGAACGGAGCTGAAAGCGTTCCAGCCTGTGGAATCCGGGTTGGGAGTGGAACTGGCGGCGTCCGGAGGGGTTCAGAAGGATTTCTGCGGGTATCTGGCGGGATGCGATGGGGCCCACAGCCCAGTGAGGAAGGGAGTGGGGCTGGAATTTGCGGGAGCCACCTACCGGCAAAATTGGCTTTTGGCGGATGTCACCTTGGAGCCGCGACTGGATCCCAAGTTTATGCACCTGTTTACCTGCCCGACGGGACCCATCATTTTCTTCCCTTTGCCGGAGAATGGCTGGCGAATTGTGGCGATGCGTCCGGGCACCGCCGCTGATGCGGCTCAGGCCAACTTGGAGGAAATAGTGGAGCTCCTGGAAAGAAACCAGCTCGGTCACCTTCGCCCGCACCATCCTCTGTGGGTGGCGGGTTTCTCCATTCATCACCGCCGGACCAATCACTTGCGAAGGGGGAGGGTTTTTCTTTGTGGGGATGCGGCCCATATCCACAGTCCGGCGGGAGGGCAGGGGATGAATACTGGGCTCGGGGATGCCATGAACCTGGGCTGGAAGCTGGCCTCGGCGGTGAAGGGATCGGGGACCGCGACTCTCCTCGACAGCTATGAAACGGAAAGAATCCCCGTGATTGCGGGGGTATTGGAGCTAACTGACCGGTTGACGAGGATGATGACCGCGCAGGCGGGCCCGGCTGTTTGGTTGCGGGAATGGGTTTTACCCTTGGCGGCCAAACTGGGTGTGAATCGGAAGATGGCGCAGCGGCTGAGCCAACTCACGGTTGGCTATCCGCACAGTCCGGCGGTTTTGCCGGATGCACGGAGAAAGCCGGGGATGACTCCAACGGGGGACCGGATTCCGCCTCTGGTTCTTCAGAATGCGGAAACGGGGCGCGAGGTGCAGTTGATCGATCTACTTTCCCGAGGTCGTCCGGCGGTCTTGCTCTTTCCCGATTGGGAATCGCCGGTGGAGTCTCTTAGGAAAACGGTGGCGACGGTGGGGTCGGTGGATTGGCACTGGGTAATTTCATCCGGCAAAGAGGACAAAAACAGCCGACCCGGGGAGGGCGTCTGGCGGGATCGTGGAGGGCTGGTCCGGGCGGCGTTAGGGAATTCGGAGCAGGCGAGTTGGGCGATCTTGCGACCCGACGGGATTCTGATGGCCAGGGGCGAGATTTGCGAAACGCGGCTTTTGGGAGAATTTCTCCATCGGCTTTTCGGCGATTCGGAGGGAAGCTTGGAGGCGTCGGGTCCGTAGCTCAGCGGTTAGAGCAGGGGACTCATAATCCCTTGGTCCTTGGTTCAAATCCAAGCGGACCCACGTGTTTTGGTGGAAGGTAAAAGTCATTGGGCGGAAGTAAAACGATTCACGGGTTGTGGGAGGGGAGCTGAGAACAGGCGCAAGAATTCGCAGGGATCAGCTGTTGGGTTGGGGCATGATGAAGGCGTGAGACCTCTGATTCTTTTATTTACCTTGGTCGCGATGGGGTGGGCGGAAGAGGAGAACAGCGCGCAGCGATTGGAAAATGCGCAAAAGGGCATGGCGGAGGGTAGTTGGCCCAGGAAGCCGGACAACCGGATCAGCTCACTCTCCGGGAAAATGAAAGACATGGCTGAAATCTCCCCGCGTTTTTACGGGCAAGAGAGGGAGTTCGGGACCCGTGCGTGGGGGGATGCGGATAAGGGGGCCGGCCAGTCATCTGTTTCAGGCTGGGAGGCGCCGAGCGGCAAACGGTGGGAGGAGGCGCGCTGGAATCAGGCGGAGGATTGGTCGGGTCGGGAAAACAAAAACCCGAAGTTTCAGCCTTCGGCGGAATCGGCCTCACCCCGCCTCCTTTCCCATCGCGAACTGAGCCGGGAATCGGCCCCAGATTGGTCTTCGCGAGCCTCCTCGCTTACGGGAAGTGGCGATGGATCCTTGCGGATGTACGAAGGAAGGCTCATCCGGACCCGGGAACAGGTGGCCAGAGAAGATAAAAACGTCCGTGATCTTGGCCCCAGCCGACAGGAAAAGTTCTCGCCAGAGGAGGTCGAAAAAATGCTGTCCGAACCGGTGGGGGAGCTGCGCGGGACGGTTACGGGACAATCTGCAGCGGCATCTCCGCCTTGAGCTGCGGATAATTCACCAGGCTGGCAGTTAGCGTGGCGGTTCCCTCCGCAATTTTCCCCCGGAGGACCTGAAAGGGGATCGTGAGCTGGTAGTTGACCCGTTCGCCTGCGTTCAGAAAGCTGTACCCCGCATCCGGGGCAAATTCAAAGTCCTCCGACCAAGTGTAAACCACCTTTCCATCCGCATCCCGCACTTGGGCTTCACACCGCTGGGCCGTGGGGAAATAGAGAAAGGTGCCGTTGTTCGAGTCGTTGGTGACGGTAAATTTCAGGGTGACCTGATCCTCCGGCTGGGGGTCTCTGATTTTTTTGAGGCTGAGTTCCCCAGGGCTGACCTCCATTTTGGTTTTAAAGGCTTCCAGATTCAGCTCGTTGGCGCCTTCAAACCGCTTTTTGGAGCCTTCGATCAGAAAGCCCCCCTTGATCAGGCCGGGTGCCCCCTGAAACTGTTTGGGCATGGTTTCGCGGGAAGCGTCGACTTCCGCCAGAACGCCGGAAGCTGACACGGCCAAAACCATCAGAGCGAGTCTTGTCATGGCCGGATTTTGCCCAAAATTTCCGGGGCTGACAAATCGCGGGCCGGATACGGACAGGATCCTTATCGGGGCAGTTGGATCTGAGCCAGACTTTGGGAGTGTAAGCAGGGTCCCATTTATCTCCCCCTGCGATCCTTGAATTGTTCGCCATCTTTATGCGCTGCGGGTCGGTGGCGTTCCGCAGGGTGCCGGAAGGGGATGGAAAAAGATCGATAGGGGGAGATGGAAAAGGTTGGCTAGCCGGCCCCGCTCGGCATGGAATCGGGAATCGTCCGCGAAGGCCGCGTCGGTTACGATCGGCAGAATGATGCGAAGATTTTCCATCCTCTTCGGGCTCCTTCTTTGGATCGGGGCAGCGGAAAAACCGCCGGTGCTGTTGCGGGTCCACCTTCAGGCCCCGGAGGGGGCCAAGGGCATGGTGACCGTGCCCATCACCCTGCTGAATCCGCCCGAAACAATTGCCATCCGAAGTATTCCCGAGCTTTCCGAAAAAGATATCCGACAGGTCCGAACCCTGGCGGACGGCACCGTGGTGGTGGAATTCGACGATTTTGGGAAAACGAAGCTCGAGGTGGCCACCAATACAGGCAGGGGTTCCATTCTGGTGGTGATTGTCAACGGGCGGGTGGTTTATGCCCCCACGATCGACGTCAATCTTGCCCGTGGGGCACTTGCCCTCCCGCCCGGCTCCATTCTTTCCGAGGAAATTCAGGCCCTTAACGACACAAAAAACAAGGAGCGGGCGCAAAAACTCAAGGAACTTTGAGCGGGGCACCCGTTTTTCCCGGGTCAACTGCCGACAGACTTTTCACAGCCGTCACGGGAAAATCCCAAGGAAATCACTGGACGGCTCGCATTCGCTGGCTCAGTTGAAGCCTGTGCGCAGATTTATTTACTTCATCTTGACCTTTTTGGTCTGCGGGCCCGACCTTCTGCCGGCGGCCCCCTCGGTGCAAACGCAGGAGCCCGATCCCATGGCGGGGATGCCCAGCCGGGAAGAGTTGCGGCGCCGGCGTGCACGCGCCACCAACGCCCCGGTTTCCTTCGCCATTAATCCGGTTACAAAAAAACTGGAGGTCCGTGATGCCGACGGGGCCCTGAATGAGGAATTTCCGCAGGGAACCGTGGGCCAAGTATTGGATACCGGAGGGTATGAGTTGCGCGTCAGTTTTGGGCGGGATGAAAGGGATCGTCTGGCGATGATGGTTCGACCCGGTCCGGCCCAGACCCAGCCCGTCCAGGTCGCGGTCTTTCAGCGGCGGCTGATTTTGCCTCCTGGAACCAGTGTGACCGCCACCCAGGAAAAGAATGACGGGGTGGTGACGATTGAGCCCTGTTTGACAGGAACCATCTATTATCTCGATACGGAGCCGACCCGCATCAAAGCCGACCCTGACAAGGTGCAGATGGTGGCATCGAAAAATCTTGTCCGGATTGGCAGGGAGGTGCAACAGGGCAAGGTTCCGGAGGAGGATATGATCGATGCCGTGGTGCAGGGGTCCTTGGCCACGGAGGAGAAACAGACCGCCAAAAACAACACCGGTGTGGCGGTGGGGTCGTGGTTGCAAAACGCGACGGTTTCGCTGATGGGGCTTCCCAATCCCGAGACCCCGCCCCCGGCCACGGTGGTGAAAGTTTCCTCCGGAACTCCGGAGCTTTCCGCCCCGGCCAACACCGCCGTCACTCCCAACGCCGACAACAAGCCGGTGGTGACAGAGCGAAACGCGCCCACCCCTCCGGTCACGCAGGCGGTTCAGGTCATCGCGCTACAAGCGGAGCCCGGCGAGGGGGTTGTTGCGCAGAGGCCATTTTTTTACGAGGAGGGGAACCGCAAGGATTTAGCCAAGGCCTACCGCGAAGGCTTGAAGCCACGTCCGTTCGAGGACCCGAGCCTGGTTCCGCCCGCCCCGGCTGAGACCTTGAATCAAAAGCCCCCGGGAAACGTTGCAGGCAACGCCGTCTGGCGCACCTTCCGCTCTTTCCTGGGTATGCCAGAGGCTTCGACTGTGCAGGCGGAGGCCGATCGTTTGTCGGGGAAAAGCCAGGCCCCTTAACTTTCCAAGCGCTAAAAAGACGCTGACCCCCAAGACCAAGTTTCGGGCAAAGATACTCTTCCAACCTTTTCAGTTTTTTTGGATAAAAAAAACTCCCAACAGATTGACTGAGAGCAGGTAACGCGGGCAAAAGGAAACCCACGTTGAATTTATTAAAAATTCTGCCATTAGTACCTCAATGGTTTTCAGAAAGCTTCTCTGGTTCGTTCTCGCCGGATTTCCTTTGGCCCTGGGTTACTCGCAGCAAGCTTCCAGTTCTCTCTGGCAGGAAGTTTCCGAGGCCACCGTTGTGGCTCCCGTGCGTGGTCCGGCAGCTTTCGGAGTGGCGGGTTCATCAGTAGGCCGGATTCGTTCCGCCACCCCTGAAAAATACCGCACCGTGGCGGTGAATCAGTCTGGCATGAGTGCCAAACTTTCTTCCGCCTTGCCGGATGTCGTGCCGTCCACAGGACGCACAGGCGTGATTCGTCCCGACACGGAAATTCAGCTTCCTTTGCCGGAAGGCGGATTCGGCAGATTCTTTGTGATGAAATCCCCCATCTTGAACCCAACGCTGGCGGCGCAATTTCCGCAAATCCAGAGCTTCACCCTTCGGGGGATCGATGATCCATCCGCTTCCGGCCGTCTTTCCATCTCTCCGCGTGGACTGGAGGCCACGGTTGTTTCCAGGAGCGGAACTTCTTTCATCAAGCCCTACTGGCGGGGAGACCCAAACTTCAGCATTGTTTACAGCGGTGCGCACCTAAATCCCGGCAAATACGGTCGGAGTTGGAAATGCGCCACCCCGGATTCGGTTCCAGGCATGAGTCTTGAAAATCTCGACGGCAAATCGCTGCTTCCGCCCCGTCAACCTTCGGCTGTTTCCCCCAGGGTGATGGGGACATGGGGAAGCCAGATTAGGATCTACCGCTTGGCTTTGGCCTGCAATGGGGAGTTTGCCGCCCAAGTTTGCCCACCCAACCCCGTGGACGTCCTCAATACCCTCTCTTTTGTCAACGATTCCATCAGCACCATCAGCGCGATTTATGAGCGTGATTTGGCCATTCAATTTGAACTGGTCACCGGCCCCACCAATGATCTGACCGTCCTGTTGTACACCAACGCAACCACGGACCCTTACACCACGTACAAACCGTTTCAAAACGACGGTATCCTCGCCAAAGAAAACCAGACGAACATCGACACCCTGGTCGGCTCTTCCAATTACCAATTTGGACACCTTTATACCGCCGCAGATGCCACCTCAGGAATCTCCTACGGTTCGGGATTAGGTCCCACCTTTGGAATTATCGGCGACGACAAGCGAAAGGCGATGTGCATCAGCACTCGTGGAGCTAAAGACAATACCCTCATCAACTTTGATCTCGTCGCAGCCCATGAAATGGGGCACGGATCCGGAGCAAACCATGTCTTTAGTCATAGTTTGGAAGCCACCACCGCCCAAGTTGAGCCGGGCAGCGGGAGCACGATCATGTCTTACGCGGGCATCGTTCCCGGATACAACCTCCAGGCGGATGCGGATGATTACTTCAACGCCAAATCCCTGGAGCAGATTATCGCCTATACCTCGGTGGCGCCTGCCTCCACCGTTGGACAGGTGGTCCAGAGTGCCAACACGCCTCCGGTCGTTGCCGTTCCGGTTAACCGAATCATCCCCGCGCAAACCCCTTTTGTTTTGACCGCCTCCGCCACGGATGCCGACGGCGATCCCCTGACCTACACATGGGAAGCACAGGATTCAGGTGCCAAAAATCCGACGACAAGTCCCCGGGATAACGGGATCGCTCCACTCTTTCGCTCGTTTCCCCCCACCACCAATCCGGCCCGCACTTTTCCTTCGCTCCGTTATATCCTGCAATTTGCCAACATCCCGCCCCCCGGATCCGGTGTGGATCCCGATTTTGCCACCGGAGAGTTCCTTCCGACGACCGACCGCACGATGAAATTCCGAATTACCGCCCGGGACGGGGACGGCGGAGTTTCCTACCAAAATTGCACCGTGCAGTCCGTTGCCTCCGCCGGGCCGTTCCTCATCACCAACCTCAACACCAGCAACACCTTGTCCATCGGATCGCTCCAGACATTGAAATGGTCCTTCCGCAACACGGGTCCCGGGACGGCCGTAAACTGTACCAATGTGAAAATTACCTACTCCACGAACGGGGGCACAAATTTCGACGGGGTCTTGGCTGCCAGCACTCCCATTACGAATGGCTCCTATACGTTTACAGTTCCCAACCTGCCCACCAATGTCCTGCTGCGGTTCAAGGTCGAGTCCCTCGGCAACATATTTTTCGATGTCAACAATGCGGATTTGCAGATCCGCCCGTTGGGGGAAGCCACCCCGTTCGATAATTTCGCTGAAGCCAGCATTCAGCCCCTGAGCGGCAACCTGGTCGAGATTCGTAACAGTTCAAGGGGCGCAACGGCGGAGGTGGGGGAGCCGGCTTATCTTCTCAGCCCGGAGGCATCCGTCTGGTTTCGCTTCACCCCCGATTACACCGGCCATCTTGAGCTCGGCACCGCAGGTTCGGATTTCGACACGGCGTTGTCAGTCTATCGCGCCAATACGAACATCAACATCGCGTTCACCAATCTGGTTTGGATCGGCGGCAAAAAATTCTCCAATGCCGCGACCAACGCTCTGCCGGCTTTTCTGAAGTTTCCCGTCACCAATAACGAGATTTATTACGTCTCGCTGGACGGCGTCGGGGGAGCCATGGGTTCCTACGTGCTCACCGCCAGGCCCATCCTGCCGCCCATTCCCTTCACGCCGTCGGGAACCAACGATTTCCTTAAGGATGCGACCGCTGCAGGCTCCGATAACTTCACCTGTGAGGGGACTTTGGTTGGTAAAACGGCCGAGGCGGGCGAGATGCCGCTGGCGGGACTTCGGCCCACCAACTCCGTCTGGTTCCGTTGGGTGGCGCCGGTTCCTTCCGGAAAAACGAACGGAGAAATTGCGGGAAAAGCCACCTTTTCCACCGAATTTTCATCTGCCGACACGGTGCTCGGTGCCTATGTGAATACGGCAACCAACACGAACCCACCGACGAATCCAGCCACGCTCCGGCTGGTGGCGGCCAACGACAATTTTGCTTCCAGCTTGAAGTGGAGCCAGGTGGTTTTCTCCGCCACGGCGGGAACCGCCTATCTCATCAAGGTCGATGGACGTTCCGCAACCAACTATCGGTTGACCGGTCGGTTTGAACCCGATCCGATTCTGCGGGCTCCCACCAACATCAGCCTGACCCTGGGTGCAACCCCCAATCCTTTGTACGTCAAACCCTTGTTAACCTGGGATGCGGTGACGGAGGCCAAATCCTACGAAGTGTACTTTTTCCGTACAAACCAGCGCATCGCTGTTTTCACCACTGCCGCCAACCAGTGGACGAACGCTCCCGATGTCGCAAAGAACATTCCTGTCAAATATGGGGCGCAGATTCGAACGTTATACAGCAACGGCCTCAGCAGTCCTTGGTCTCCGTTGATTAGCGCTCCCTAAAGCCCAGCTAAGGCTCTATTTGGCACCGCAGGAGGTGCCGATTTCATAAGAGCGCCTTATTTATTTCACAAGCTATTGACAAAGGATCAATCGAGACAAAGTTACCTTTGATGTTTTGTTGGACGAAATCATGCCCATCGGGTAGTGCTAAAAGCGTCATGGGTGTCCATATGTGGTGGTCAAAGAGGTTTTCTTGGCCTCATCTTTGTGCCCGCTGGCTAATGCTGTTTTCGAGCGTTGGTTACGTGCTTCTTCCTTCGGCCCCTGTTTGGGCCAATCCCACGGGGGAACAGGTTGTCGGGGGGGCAGCCACGTTCGAGAGGGCTGGGAACACGTTGACGGTCCAACAGGCCACGGAGCGCCTGGCGGTGAACTGGCAGGACTTCTCCATTGCGGCCGGGGAGACCACCCACTTCAACATGCCGAGTGCCGCTTCCATCGCCTTGAATCGTGTCCTCGGCGGGAATCCAAGCCAAATTTACGGCACGCTTTCTTCCAACGGAAACATCATCCTCGTGAACAATTCGGGTATCTTTGTCGGGCCGGGCGGGGTGGTGAACGCGGCCAGTTTTGTGGGGTCGACCCTCGACATCGATCCCCAGCAGTTCATGAACGCGGGGGCCGGCGGCTACCACCTGCATGGTGACTCCTACGCCCCCATCGTGAACCAAGGCACCATCACCGCCGAAAAGGGTGACGTGTTTCTGATCGCGCAAAAGGTGGAGAATCGCGGAATGATCGCCGCCCCGAACGGCCGGGCCGGGCTGGTCGGTGTGGGGCGGGAAGCGGATCGGACCGAGGTGGTTTTGCATGAGGTGGGGGGATCCGGTTTTGCGGTGCGGGTGGCCCAGCTAGAGGGGGCCGAGGCCACGGGCTCAAACCACAATTTGCCCGACGGGGAGGAGCTATTGAACGAGGGACAAATCTCGGCCGCCCAAGCGGAGCTCAATGCCTCCGGCAACATCTATGCGCTGGCCATCCGCAACAGCGGAACCATCCGGGCCAAGGCGGTGGTGGCGCAGGCTGACGGTACGGTTCGGCTCGACGGAGGATTGGGCGATGTGCAGAACACCGGTACCCTGGTGGCCAAAAACGCCGGCGATGAGGCAACGGCTGCGGGTGGCAGGATTGAGGTGACCGGGCAGAATGTGACTGCCTCGCCGGAATCGATCATCACGGCGGCGGGGGGCGCCTTGGGCGGAGATGGGGGCAAGGTGAAAATCGATTCCCAGGATAAAACCATCCTCCAAGGCAAGCTCGATGCCTCGGCATCTTCAGCAACCGCCAACGGCGGAAAAGTGGAACTCTTGGGGGAAAAGGTGGGGCTTTTCGATCAGACCCAGGTCGATGCCAGCGGGGGTTCCAAGGGCGGGACCGTCCTCGTGGGCGGTGACTATCTCGGCGGGCGAACCCCGGCTCCCGAGTTCAAGGATTTGGCAAGGCAGGAGACTCAACCGGTGAAAAATGCCAAAGCCACCGTGATGGCGGACACGGCCGAAATCAAAGCCGATGCGCTTGTCCAAGGGGACGGCGGGAAGATCATCCTCTGGTCCGATGAGTACACGGGATTTTACGGGCAGTTGTTCGCCCGTGGCGGCGTGGAAGGAGGGAACGGCGGCTTTGTTGAAACCTCCTCTCTGGCAAAACTGCAGGTTAACGGCATTGCTTGGGCCCAAGCCTTTCATGGTCGGGCCGGTACTTGGTTGCTCGATCCTCTCAACGTCACCATTAATTCCCAAAATCTCAATAACACCCATACCGTCACCCCCACCTTCGAGGCTTGGGGCCCCGACGGCGTTTCCATCCCCGTGTTTGTTGCCGGGCAGGACATTAACACGGCTTTGGCGAACGGGGTGGATGTGATCGTTACCACCGCCGGTTCCTATCCCGGTCCCAACGGGGCGGAAAACGAGGATGGCATCCTCACGGTCAGTTACGCTTTGACCGATTTCGATCCTGCCCTTCCCGGCGGAGGAAGTCTGACCTTGAGCGCGGACGGCAACCTCGTCATTGCCGCCCCCATCACCTTGACATCCGGTTCTTTCAACGGCACCAGCGTCACTGGCGGAATCAACTCCTCGGCGGAAATCGAGACCACCACCGGAGCCATCAACTTAAGTGCAAGCACCGACATAGTGACTTCCAGACTGACCACCACCTCCGGTGCTGTTTCCCTTAGCTCCACAACCGCGCAAGTCCGGGTCAACGGCACGGTGACCACAACAAGCGGGGATATTGGCCTGACTGCCAACACCAGTGTGGTGGCCCAGAACCTCATAACCCAAACCGGTTTGATTTCCCTTAGCTCCACAACGGACCAGATTTTGATCAATGGCGGGATTACGGCCGATGTGGCCGATATTCAGATGGTTGCCTCCAATGGCAGTGTCACGGTCGCCGGGGACATTGATATCACGACGCAGGGCGATCTGAGAATCACCACCGGAACCAGCATCACGGCCGCCGGCCAGATCACATTGAAGGACGGCGATATCCTGATCAGCGCGGGGACCAGCCTGCAGTTGAACCGCCAGACAAGCGTGGATTCGGGAAATATTAATCTGGTGACGTCAGGCGGTGGTATCACCACATCCGGAGGTGTCAGCGCGGCGGACGGCAACATTTCCATGGTGGCCTCGGGAGGGGGCATCACCAACACTGGACAAATCAACGGGGACAGCACGGACGGGGGCCCGGTGGGAACTGTTCTCCTGAGCGCTTCGGATTTTATTCTGAACAATGGAGATATCACCACGGCGACGACCGATTTGGGCGCCCGCATCAATATCTCCACTACTTCCGGCACGATTTCCCAAAACGGGAGCATCAGCACGTACGGTTCCGAGGTTAAGATCAACTCGGGCGGTTCGGTGACCGCTTTTGGCGCGATTAGCACGGTGGGTGGCGGGGCGGACGGGGCAGTGGTGGAAATCACCGCCAACCAGAATAACAACGTCGGCGGAACCATTATCGCGGGCACAGCCGGAGGTAGCCGCGTCTATCTGCAAGCCAACGAAACTCTGAGCTCCACCGCCAGCATCACGACAACCAGCGGGGAAGTTCAGCTTAGTGCCGGCGGGGACCTGACCTCGGGTGGTGCCATCGTTACCTCTTTGGCCGATGGGAACGTCTTGTTTACGGCGGGCGGCTCCATCACCCTGAACTCCTCCATTCAAGTTGATTTGGCGGCCACCCGCTTAAGCGCCACCGATGGTTCGGTCACCGTGAATGGATCCATCACCAGCGCCTTGGGAGTCGTGTTGTTTAGTGACAATGATGCGGTCACGATCAATGCGCCGGTAACAACCCCCGCAAACATATCTATCCAAGGGGAGAACGATGTCACCCTCAACAGCTCCCTCGACGTCTCCTCCGCCGCTGATCCCGGCGGCGGGATTTTCATTCAGTCCGTTAACGGAAATTTTAACGGAACGTTTGGCAGGATTCTGTTGGCATCCATCGACAACGCAACTACCGGAGGCTTGTGTATAGATGCTTCCGGTGACGTTGTTGCCCGGCTTGTTCTGCCCACCTATTCGGGGTTTAGCATCACCCCGGGAGCCGACTGGACAGGTGGGACCGGCCAAATCGGAACCCTGGTCGGTCCCCCCATTGCAGCGCAATCCAGGAACGGCAATATCGAATTCAAAAATGTTTTCACCCCAATCGCCACGGAAAAACAGTCTTTTGTCATCGGCACTCGTAACGGTATTAAGGGAATGTTGGCGCCTAACGGCGGCGTTTCTCTCAACGCGGGCCAAGGCGTTTTGGTTATGGGCGATCAGATCCGAGCTTCGGGAGCGTTTGAAGCTGTCTCCGCCGATCTGACTGCCGGCATTATTTTCAACAGCACATCCACCAAAGTTGGGCCTTTGGTTGTTGCTGCAAGTCAGGAATACCGCGGCAGGGTTACCTTGAACACCAAGGGCCAAACCTGGCTCAACAGCACAGTCGGGGGACCGGTCTTCCGCTCTACCGTCAATGATGGTACGGTGAACGAGGCCCTGGCTCCGATCCCAGGGGCGCCGGTCGACTTACTCAAACACATTCATCCAACCGGGAACGAGGAACTCTATCTTGTCAGCGCCGGGGCAGGTGCTTTTGAGAGCAACTACGGACCTGAGAAATTACGGCAGGAATCCTTGGTGGGCACGGCCTTGGTTCCGGAGCAAAGCGTTGGTGGAGCAATTACCAGCTACGCCTACTTAAGCCTTGGCCCCCTTTATAAGTTTTATTCCGAGGGCGGGGAGTTGAGTTTTCAAGCCACCGGTACCGCGACCGAGCCTACGGTCAATCCCGTGGCGCAAACGGATCCGATCACCGGAATCCGTTATTGGGCGCCGCTGGCGGACAATGTGAAGGGTCCCAGCATATATGTTTTGGACGTTCCTAACACCCGCCTACCCGGATCCGGAAGCGTCTATTTCAACAACACCCAGCTGAACATCATCGCCGACACGTTTTTAACGAGCCAAGCCGACATGCTATTTGAGGCGCCAATTTTTTCTTCCGGAGGGCAGATCAAACCTTTGTTCAATCTTGAAACCATTCTTTACAAGAATGATCTGTACGAAGGCGATTTAACGGCTGATCTAAATGGGGGCCAGATTATTATCAAGGATGCTTTGGGAACGACCGATGTTCCTCTCGGCGAAGTAAACATTGTTGCTCGTGGAAAGAGGCCTGAGGTTGTTGATCCTTTGACCGGGGAAATTATTTCCCAGAAAAAAGATTCTCAAATCTCCATCCTCTCCGGCGCCGTAACGTTTGCCGGAACAAATCCAGACAGCTCCGGAAGTTTTCACCTGACGGCCGATGGCACGGTTATCTTGTCGGGAGCAATTATTCTGCTTGATAATCTCACAACGTTGTCGGGTGATCTAACAATTGAATGTGGCGCCAATGGGAGTCTCCTTCCCGAGAATATCCAGGTGGACCCCGGCACCTTTCTTCAGTCACGGGGTGGTTTAATGAATTTTAACGGCGACACCTTCTTTCTTGGAGCCGCGAACATTTCCACGACGGACGGAAACAAAGCCGGCGCCATTTCCTTTAACGGTCGTGTCGATGGCAGTGCCGATATTGAAATCGATGCCGGGATTGCCCCGCTGGTTTTTAATAAAAGGGTCGGCAGTGAAAACCCCGTGGGCCTTACGGTCCTTCGCTCCGGTGGTATAAGATTTGTCGAAGATGTGGTAATGGGCGGTGCGTATACTTTGGCAGGGGAGCAAGGCGACATCACTTTCCTGGGGAAAGTTGATGGCGCGCAGCCCCTGACAATTTCCTCCGGATCTTCAAACGTCATTTTTGAAGCGGCTTTGGGCTCGATCACCCCGATTGCCTCCTTATCTATTTCCCAGGGTGGGCTAGGGGACGGAAATGCAATCGACCCTATCGACCATATTGAGTTCAATGGTGGAGGAATTACTACCCAAGGGCTTTTAGCAGGAGCAACCTCAGTCGTTGCTGGATCTTCGCAGGTCTTTTTAGGCAAGAATACTTGGGTTGATCTCACGGTTGTTGGGAGCGGCGCTGATTTGGATACGCCCTTTCTTATCCGCACCGATGCCGGGATTAATGTGTCCGGAGGAAATATTATTTGTCTTGGCACTTTCAATCCCCGAGGTGCAGACAGTACAAAAAGTGGTTACTTAGCCGTGGACGCCGGCGTGGGAGGAATCCTTATTTTTGGTCAAGGCATAGGCAACCTCTCTGCCCCTACTGAGGATCCGTTAGACCCATATCCTAATAAGCCGGGATTCTATAATATTGATATACGGAACGGGATAGGCATCGGGATCGGTAACGGAGCCTCAATCTACGCCATTGGAGAAATTAATGATGCCAACAGGGTTGCCATTCATATTCGGCCTCTACTCAACTCCTATTTCCCCGGAAGCACAGTGTCTTTGTCCTCACGCCAAGGAGATATCCTTTTGGATAAGGGGGGCATCATGACAGGTAACTATGAGGGCGGAGGGAACAACACCCGCGGATCCAATGTTGCCATTGACGCCGGATTAGACGAGTTGCTTGGTGGTGGAAACATAGTGATTGGCGGAGTCCTTGAAGTTTCCGGGGGTAACAACGACACGCCGGTCGTGGGCGGATCCGGGTATGATTCCGGAACACTGACTCTGAAGGCGTCCAATGGGTACATTCAGGTTGGCACGATTTTGGCTAACGGTGGTAGTAGCAGTATCGTCGGCGCAGGGGGCAGTAGCGCGGATTCAGCCATTGTGCTGGAGGCTAGAAATGTAATTGTTAACGGTATTCTAGGTGCGAGCGGCGGTGCCGGGGACAGTTCCATTGGCGGGACAGGGGGTGGTGTAACAATAAGACTTCTCGGCGAACCGGTCGCGGCTGCCATTGGTGAGGATTGGCTGATGACCCGGGAAGCGTTTAAAGGCGGATCCGTTGTTGCCGTCGGAGGGGCTAGTCGGACCGCCACGGGCGGCAAGGGAGGATCTGTGCTTATTGAGGCCGAGAAAGGAAATCTCCGAGTGCCTAGCCAATTCTCCATTGCCGGAGGTGCCGGGCAAAACAATGACCCGCTCTTAGGAGGGAAAGGCGGCTCGGTGGAGGCATCTGCAAAAGAAGGAGATATTTTCTTCGACACAACCCAATTCAACCTTTCCGGAGACGGAGATCTGCGGGCGATTGCGGGGTTCAACCTTGACCTGATTGCCAAGAATTACGACGTGACGCTCAATGCTGATGGCACGATCAAATCTTTTGAAATCATTGATCTGGGCGGTGTGGTGCTGACGACAAATCAGTCCTTGAGCCAGAATCAGGCTCTGCGTGAGGATATGCGAGGAAGTATTATTTTAGAATATGGGATTAGTGTGCTCAGTCCAGCCACGCTGGGTGTTTTCACCCTGCCGCGTGATGGCTATCTGATTTCCAACGGCGGCAGGGTGGATATATCCGGTGACGGCAGGATGAACCTTGAAGGTGGAATCAATACCCAGGGCGTGGATGTGAATGGGGGCTATATTAACCTGTCAACGACGACAGGAGACATCGCCATTGCGACCCTGCTGGAAACTGGTGGCGGAACTCCGGTATCGCCCGCTTACGGGCGGCGGGGCGGAGACGTAAATATCATTACAGAAGAGGGCAACATAGCCCTCTGGGAAATCATTACGGATGGATCTGCTTCGCTGGCCTCGGCAACCGCGCCTGCCGTGGGAGGGGCCGGCGGCAATATTTCTTTACAAGCCAAAAAAGGGGAAATTGTATTGCAAAGAAACCTCTCCACAAAGGGGGGTAATGGGCTCGGGGCTCGGAATGCGACGGGCGGTGCCGGTGGCAAAATTTCTTTGGAGGGAAACGTGGTCTTAGATACCCAAGACACTAAAATCACATCTATCATCCTTGACACCCAAGGAGGCGAGGGGCAGGGAAGCGGCATCATCGGGCTTGGTGGCACCATCAACTGGGAGGGGGGAGATCCCGGTTACCGGCTTTTCCGCGGGACGGAAACAACCTCCAACACTCTTGATCTGCGCTATGGCAGCGGGACCGTGTTGCTGGGATCAGGGCCCAATGACACCATCAAACTGGCCACCCTTATCACCGCCGCCGACAACGAGCAAAGCATTGGGTCTCTGGAAGTCTATGGTAAGTTGATTTTGGCGAAGGACAGTGCCGGTCTGATCACCTACGCCCAAGGCTACTCCGTGTCTCTTTTCGGGGCAGGCACGCGATTTGACAACGCGCTCACCTTTTTAAACACCGGCGGCGTTGGCCTTGGGTCGACCGATGTCGGCGGCGTCTCATTCGTACAGGGTTTTAACTCCAGTTCCGCCGCCAGCACGAACCTCAGCGGCTATCTCTACACGGGAAGTGTCGCATGCGCGAATAACGGCGGAAACATGACCATGGGGGCGGTCACCCTCGCTGCCGACAGTACGTTGAACAGTTATGGCAACGACATCACCATGACCTCGATAGACGGTGAAACGGAATCGGCCCACAATCTTGTTTTTTCGACAGGAATCGGATCCACGGGGACGGTCACCATCGGCGGAGCGGTCGGTGCCAATTACCCGGTCGGAACCGTGACCGTAAATTCCTTGGGGACCGTCATTTTTAGCTCATCCTTCCAAGGGGAGGGGATTGTGACTGCGTCCGGCACCACGACCGTGTTCAACGGTGGCACCACCACCAAGGCTGATCTCAACGGAATCTCCACCACGGGCGCCTCCAGCCTGGACGGGACGGTTTCCCTTGTGAACACGCTCCAATCGATCGACGACTGCGACGTGGACCCGATCTTCAAAATCAGCAGCAGCGGCACGTTTGCCATGCCCGGGAAGGTCACCCTAAGTGGCGGTCCTTTTGAGATGACGGGCAACGGCGGTTCCTTTACGCAGGGTGTGGCTGGAACGGGCACGTTGACCGGATCCCAACTGCTCACCTTGAGCGGAACCACCACCAAAAATTTCAATGGAACTTTAAACATTGGCAACGGGACGACCGCTATCCAAAACGCCACCGGGGGATCGGTCACCTTCAGCGGCCAGTCCACCCTGAGCGGTGCATCCACCTTCAGCGCCCCGGTTGTGTTGGCCAACGGAGGGCAGTTGAGCGTGGCAGGATCCACCACCCTCACGGGCGGATTGTCCTTGGGAGCGGGAAGCGGAACGCTGGGTGGGGCCGGAGTTTACAACATCAATACGGTCAGCGGGGTCGGCAGGACGCTCACCTATACCGGAAGCGGAGGATTAGCGATCGGCGGTGCGGTCAGCGTCAATTCAGTTGCTTCCTCTGGCTCTGGTACCGTGACGTTTGGTGGTAATGTCACATCAGCCTTGGGTTCGAATTTCCAAGGGTTGGTCAAGTTGGGTGGGACGTTCACGACCACCGCAGGAAGCACCAGTTTTACCGGCATCGAACTCACGCAGAACGCCATCCTGGCAGGAAATCTTAGCGCGAGTGGGGCCATGACCGGTAATGACCACGTTCTTACATTGGCGGATGGGGCAACACGCCTGTTCAGCTCCGCGAGTGGCCTAGCGAACCTACTCATTTCCGGTGGCACGACATCCTTCTCCTCGAGCCTGCTGGACGTGGATGCTCTGAGTCATACCGGCGGCACGCTTTCTCTGAACGGAACAACCGTGATCAACGGGGTGGCGACTCTCGATGCCACAACAAATCTGAATGGAATCAGTTTTTCCGCTGGCAGCGTTTTCTTGACCGGCACGGTCAATAGCACCGGGAACACGTTTATCAGCGGAGTGGTGACGCTGGGAGCCACCGGCGACCTTAATTCCACGGCTGCGGGCGGTGTGTTGACCTTGCAGTCCGAACTGGCTTTACAAAGAGACTTCACCATGGACGGCGCGGGAAGTTACGCAATCCAGGGGCCGGTCACCCGGGACGGATCTGCGCGGACCCTGACTTTTGACGGTGCCGGGGCCAAAACCATCACCGGCGTGGTGGGAACCTCCGTGGCGCGACTGGGGAGTATTACCCAGAACATTGGCACGGGGGATGTGACCTTCGGCGGCAACGTCTTTAGCGGAGCGGTTGACATGCAGGCACGCACAGGGATCACTGGAGTGGTCAGCGTGGACTCCGGAGCCACCACCCAGAACTACCGTACGCTGAACTTGAGCGGAAACATGACCGCGATCACCACAGACAACACGGTGAGTGCCATCACCCTCGGGACCGGCGGGGTGAGTGGAACGGGCAATCTTCTGTTGCGCGCTTCAGACAGCGCGGCCGAGGTTCAGATTCAGGGTCTTGTGGCCAACCAAGGGAGTTTCGATGTTAGCCGAAGTGGCCAAATTCTGGTTGGGTCCGCCGCGGGCGCCTATCTGAGCAGCCTGGAAATGGAAAGGATCCTCTCCACCTCCGGCGCAGTCTTCCGCTCCACGACCGCGGCGGTGGGGGCCGAGGCGTTCAACGCCAGCACCGGCCTGTTCCTGAACGGCGCCACCACGGCCACGGCGAAAAATATATCCGCGACAACCCTCGGTGTTTCCGCCGGTACCGGTGACGCCACGGCTGACGGTGTTGCGGTGACGGGGTTGCTGGATCTGGCTTCCACCTCGGGCCTCAACAACAACCTGGTATTCGGGGCCGCCTCAAGCTCCGGGATGCTGAGTCTGAACGGTGTCTCGGTGACGGGATTGGCAAGCCTCTCCACGCCGCTGATCAATAACGTCAATCTGACGGGTGGAGGCTTAACCTACGGAACTTCCGGCAACCTGGGGGTGATCGGAACCGTCTCCACCTCCGGCGACATCGTTCTGAATCCGCTGGGAGCGCTGAACAGCACTGGCTCGCTCAGGTCCGGCAGTGGGGTACGATTGACATCGGGGAACAATATGACGGTTACGGGTCCCGTCAGCGCGCAGACCGTGCGGATGGCTCCCGGCGGCAACCTGACCACCGCGGCCAACAATTTCGCGAGTTCCGACATTAGGGCCCTGACGAAGGACTTTTTCGGGTCCTATCCCAACAATGCTGGAATCGTGGGAACGAGGGTGCGGTTTGGCGTCAACAGCCTGGAGCAACTTGGGCCGAATGAAATTGGCGTCGTCATCCCCCTCCAGGCCAGCACGGCGGCTCCCTATATTTCGGAGTTCACCACGGGAACAGGCCAACCTTACATCCTTGCCTCCCAGAATGCCGTGCCGGCTGTCATGATTCCGGGCGCGATCAGTGGCACAGGGGCCTTTGCCGCACGGGTGACGTATTCGCCGGATGAACTGGAAATGATGACGCCGGAAGAGCGCGCCGCTTACGAGGCGCAGCAGAGGAGGCAGTCGGCGCGGGTGATCCTCGAGCGTAACAGC
>Ga0214917_10002588_pt1 | contig 21804 bp, 17 predicted proteins | sample LL_1208_BB_MetaG_FD_177983 | JGI IMG/M metagenome (GOLD analysis project Ga0214917, IMG submission 177983) | Freshwater microbial communities from Lake Lanier, Atlanta, Georgia, United States - LL_1208_BB | ecosystem: Environmental > Aquatic > Freshwater > Lake | place: USA: Georgia | collected...
TAGAGACGGCCGACGTGGCGGCTCTGAAGACCAGCCAAGTCGCAGCTCTGGAGACGGCCGATGTAGCGGCCCTCACGACCGCGCAGATCCAAGCCTTGACCACAGCGCAAGCGCAAGCCTTGACGACGGCGCAAGTGGTGGCCTTGACCACATCACAAGTGGCGGCGATGGAGACGGCTGATGTCGCAGCGCTCAAGACCAGCCAAGTGGCGGCGATGGAGACGGCCGATGTAGCGGCTCTCACGACGGCACAGATCCAGGCCCTGACCACAGCGCAAGCTGCATCGTTGACGACCGCGCAAGCGGCTGGTCTGACCACAGCCCAAGTGGTGGCCCTGACCACTGCCCAAGTACAAGCCCTGAGCACCGCGGACCTGGTGGCCTTGAGCACAGCCCAAGTGGCAGCGCTAGAGACGGCCGACGTGGCGGCTCTGAAGACCAGCCAAGTCGCAGCTCTGGAGACGGCCGATGTAGCGGCCCTCACGACCGCGCAGATCCAAGCCTTGACCACAGCGCAAGCGCAAGCCTTGACGACTTTACAGGTGGAGTCTCTAACTACAACTCAAATTGGTGCCTTTACAACCTCAGCTACTCAATACCTGAATCTTTCATCTCCGATTATTTTGGATTTAAATGGAGATGGTGTTAAGACGCAAAGCATCAGTAATGGAGTGACATTTGATCTATTTGCCAATGGCAAAAACATCAACACAGGTTGGGTGAGTAGTTCAGACGGCTTGCTGGTAATGGACCGCAATCATGATGGCGCTGTAAATGATGGCTCAGAGTTGTTTGGAGAGGCTACGAAGCTTTCAAACGGGTCAACAGCCAAAGATGGTTATGCGGCACTCCGTGAACTTGACACCAACAATGATGGTCTGATAGATAAAAATGACGCCGCTTTTGCCGAGCTCAAAGTTTGGGTGGATGCCAACTCAGATGGCCGAACCGAAACTGGTGAACTTAAATCACTTGATGAGCTCAATATCAGCAGCATCAGTGCAGTTGCTGAGGTAAATCTCAGCAAAGACAATGGTAATTTGATTGGCCTAACCTCAACGTATCAGACTACGGATGGCACTACGCATGCCGCTGCTGATGTTTGGTTTGTGGCAGACAAGTATCAAAATGTTCCTGTGCTCACCGATGTTGTCACGGTTGCTCCTGACAATCAACCCATGTTGACGGACTTGAGAACTCAAGTGAGTAACATGGCGCAAACAATGAGTGCTATTGCAGCAGCTGAAAGCTCAGGTCTTGGCGGCTCGGGTTCTCCGGAGATGTCTGAAAACACTGCACCGGCATCACCTACCAATCTGGCGGTGGTCAGTATGGCCAACACCATGCAGCAGTTTGATGCTAACGGCCAATTGTTGTCACCATCAACGCCTGTAGCGCCACCATTGAATGGCTTGAATTTGGCAGGAACACAAACTGCGTTGACCAATGGCGTGCTTGCTGCTCCAGGAACCACCAAGCCAGGTTAAGAGTTAAGGTTACACATACTTAACTAAAGCCCATTCGGCCATCCCGGATGGGCTTTTTTTATTTAAGTCAAATTGGTCTGTGTTTCTAGCTCATATTGCTGGATCAAGGTGCACGCCTGCATGATGCAATGGATGCCTCCCCAAGGGGAAGTCAACATGGCAGAAAGATTTCCGCACACCACCGTTCAGTGCTTGGCCGCCCTTGCCCAGCACCATAGATTAGCCATCAACCCCGAAAGGCTGGTTGAAGATTACGCGTTGGTGAATGAAGAGCCTGGCCCCGCTACCGTTCTCCGTATTGCCACAGACATTGGCCTAAAAGCCCGGCACGACAAAATGACGTGGCAAACCTTGCTGGCTCAGGCAGGTGTGTTTCCCTTAATTGCAAGAGTTTCAGACGGCAACAGCGTCATTGTGGTTTCAGCGAGTCAAGCCAATGGGGGCACGGTAACCGTGTTAAATCCGCTGTCAGATCAGGCGGCATTTCCCCTAACCATTAAAAAAGATGTGTTTTGTGCTTCGTGGACTGGAGAGGTGTACTTAGCCAAACGCGCCTATGACCTGCCCCAAGAAAGCCAACCCTTTGGGTTTAGATGGTTCATTCCTGAAATATTGAAACAAAAAACGGCACTGCGGGACATTGCCGTTGCTGCCGTAGCTATGCACTTTTTAGGGCTGGCCTCGCCCATGTTTTTTCAGCTGGTCATAGACAAGGTGTTGGTTCACCAAAGCATCTCAACACTATGGGTTCTGGGTATAGGCATTGTGGTGGTCTTGATATTTGACTCCATATTCGGGTACTTGCGTCAATTATTAACGATGTCTGCCACCAACAAAATCGATATGCGGCTGACAAGACGAACATTTGCTCACTTGCTGTCGCTGCCCATTGAGTACTTTGAGACCAATACAGCAGGAATGATTACGCGGCATATGCAGCAAGTAGAAAAAATTCGAGCTTTTTTAACGGGACGAATGTTTTTTTCAGTGCTTGACGCCACATCGCTGCTGATATTTTTGCCTATATTGTTTGCCTATTCAGTAAAGCTGGCGCTGGTAACCCTAACATTTACCATAGTGATCGCCGCAATTGCAGCCATCATGTTGCCCATTTTTCAAAAGCGCTTAGATGATTTGTATCAAGCAGAAGGCGCACGCCAATCCATGATGGTCGAGGCGATTCATGGCATGCGCACCATCAAATCCCTGGCTGTAGAGCCCGCACAACGAAGGCAGTGGGACCAAAGATCGGCACAAAGCATCAATATGCATTTTAGGGTGGGCAAGTTGGCCATTTCGGCTAACGCGGTTACAGACTTACTGGGCAAATTACTTCCCGTCGTCATTATTGTGTTGGGCGCTCAAGATGTGTTTGACCAAACTCTGTCTGTGGGTGCGCTTATTGGTTTTCAAATGCTGGCCGGACGAGTATCGGGTCCCTTAATTGCCATGGTCGGCTTGGTTAACGAATACCAAGAAACCGCAATTTCTATCAAGATGATGGGGGACATGATGAATCGGCCTTCAGAAGGCCGTGCTACCGCTGGAGGACTCCGGCCCGAATTAAAAGGGGAAATCACGTTTGATGGGGTTACTTTTAGATACCCTGGATCATCCGTTGCCGCACTGGATCGAACCAGTTTTTCCATACCTGCTGGGAAGATTATTGGAATCGTGGGCCGCAGCGGCTCAGGAAAAAGCACGCTCACCAAAATCATTCAGGGCTTGTACGTCATCCCAGAAGGCATCGTGCGGTTTGATCGTGTGGATGCCCGGGAAATTGAACTTGCCCATCTGCGACGACAAATGGGTGTGGTTTTACAAGAAAACTTTTTGTTTCGAGGAACGGTTCGGGACAACATTGCAGCCGCAAAACCAGAAGCCACATTTGAAGAGATTGTTGAAGCTGCAGATGCAGCAGGAGCTGCAGAATTTATTGAGCGTTTGCCGCAAGGCTACAACACAATGCTGGAAGAAAATGCCTCCAACTTGTCTGGAGGCCAAAAGCAGCGGCTTTCGATAGCTCGAACACTAGTTACAAAACCCAAGATTTTAATTTTGGATGAGGCGGCAAGTGCACTCGACCCAGAGAGCGAGGCAATATTTATGCGCAACCTGTCGCGCATTGCAGTCGGGCGTACCGTCATCATGATCTCTCATAGGCTTTCCACGTTGGTCAATACAGATGCCATTTTGGTCATGCAGCAGGGTAGGTTGGTGGATAACGGGACGCACAGCGAATTACTGAAACGGTGCGAAGTCTACGAGCACCTCTGGAATCAGCAAACCAGTCACGTATGAAAAAAAAGCCCCCAATCGTTAAAAGCAAGCATCCGCGTGGCAAAACGGTGGTGGAGTATTTGCCAGACGCAGATGAAATTGAACGCAGCCCCATACCTCGCTTTGCAAGATTTACTCTGCATATGCTTGTAATGGCTGTTGTGCTGTTTATCGCTTACGCAAGCTTCTCAGAGCTAGACCAAGTGGTTGTGGCCCAAGGGCGTTTGATCAACCCTTTACCAAATGTGGTGGTGCAGCCATTAGAGACTTCAATTGTTCAAACGGTGGATGTAAGGGTTGGCCAGGTGGTCAAAAAGGGCGAGAAATTGGCCACTTTAGATGCCACATTTGCTCAGGCGGATGAGTCAGACATTAAGTTTCGTTTGAGCAGTCTGGAAACACAAATACTAGGGCTTGAAGCAGAATTAGCAGGGGAGTCTGCAAGCCTTAAAACGCCAAGTAATCCTGATGAAAAATTACAGGCACAGTTACTTGCTGAAAGGCGTGCAAGTTATAGGGCGCAACTCATGCGCCTTAACGAAACGCTATCTAAGTTGCGAGCTCAACTTGCAACCAACCGCAATGATCAACAGTTGGTGTTGTCGCGCTTAAAGTCCATTAAAGACATTGAAGCCATGCAAGACAAAATGGTGGCGCAAAAATACTCGGCGCCGCTACAACTGTTAGAGGCCCAGCAACGTACCCAAGAAGTTGAACGCGAATTAGAGCTTGCAAGAAGTAAAGAGCAGGAACTGCGCCGCGAGTTGTCGGCTTATGAAGCAGAAAAGCTTGCTTTTGAAAAAAGCTGGCGCCAAAAGGCTATGGAAGAGATGTTGACCGCTACGCGCGAGCGCGACACCTTGTTGCAGCAATTACAAAAAGCGGATAAACGCAGCAAACTGGTGAGTTTGTATGCGCCACAAGACGCTGTGGTACTGGAAATTGCAAAGTTGTCGCCTGGTTCCGTGGTGCAAGGCGCCGAAACTTTCTTTACTTTGGTGCCACTCAACACCAAGCTGGAGGCCGAAGTGCAAATTAATTCGGTGGACGTGGGCTACATAAAGGCAGGCGACGCCGTACACCTCAAATTAGACGCCTTCCCATTCCAACGCCACGGGACATTGGATGGCACCGTGCGCACCATCAGTCAAGATGCATTCAAGCGAGATGTGTCTGCCAAAGGTGGCATGGATGCATATTATTTGGCGCGGGTCAGTTTTGAGGGAGGGGGCCTGAGAAATATGATTGAATCTTCGCGCCTTATGCCTGGCATGACCTTGAATGCTGAGATCGTGGTGGGTAAGCGGACAATCATGTCGTACATAGCTTGGCCGATTACAAAGGGGCTGGAAGAGGCGGCTAGGGAGCCGAAGTAGGCATTTATAAAGAGTACCAAGCGAATGTCGGACGCAAACAAAAAAATTCTCGCGATCCAAGGCTGGACAGGGATCAACCATTCCTACGCGATGGTCAATCAGTATCAGATGTTAGCCTTATTGCGGGAAGCTGACATCAGTCTGGTACACAGGCAAATGCCGCTGTTCGATTCGCGATGGACACAAGAAAAAAACAATTCAGGTTTCATTGCAGAGGAGCATGCCGCGCTTTCGGGAATTCCAGCTTGGGACTTGGAAGTACCAAATGCTGTTTACAACATTTATTCCCCGTGCCAGATAAAGCCAAGCGACCGAAGACAGATTACATTTTTGGTTACAGAGTTGGGCCTAGACGCACGTAATTTTGGTCCAGAAACAGACATTGAAGGTTATGTGAGCCAAGGTAACATCATTGTCACGCCGTCGCGCTGGAGCCGTGAACGCATTGTCGAGTTCGGCTTTCCGGCCGAAAGCGTTTACGTGGTACCGCATGGTGTGGATACCAGTAAATTTAAACCACTGGCACCAGAAGCCCGCTCATCTGCACGCGAGTCCCTTGGCTATCGGGACGATGACGTCGTCTTTTTGAACGTCGGCGCGCCGATTTGGAATAAAGGAATGGATCTCATCATCCAGACCTTTTTTCAACTCCGTCAAACGCACAAGAACGCTAGGCTGCTGATCAAGGACCAGCAAGCGCTCTACGGCCTATCCGCTGTCCAGATGATTCGTAGTCTTGCTGAGAGTGGCGCCATTTCTATTGACAATGACTCTGTCGCATCAATCCGCGTGTTGCCAAATACTGTAAGTCTTGATCAACTTTGTAGCTTGTATGGCTTGGCGGACTGTTACCTCTCGCCCTACCGCGCGGAAGGCTTCAACCTTCCAGTTATTGAATCCATCGCCTGCGGCACGCCAGTTATAGTGACACAGGGTGGCTCAACAGAGGATTTCTGCAACGATTACGTGGGCTGGAAGGTTCCAGGTCGAAAAATTACCGACTCAATGATTAATAACACCAAGATCGGGGCTTACATTGACCCAGACCACGACGCTTTGCTGCAACTCATGCGGCAAGTCGCGCAGCGTGGAAGCGGGCGGAATGATCGGACTTTTGCTTATGGACGCGTGACTTTGCTTGAGCAGTATTCTTGGGGACGAGCTGCCCGGGAACTTGTTTCATTGGTTTGAACCATATAAAGAAAGCGGGCTATCGTGCACAAGAAGAAACTAGCTGTCATGACCCACGTGTACAACGCCCCACAAGCAGCACAGATACAGGTGGACGGCTGGGCATCGTTATCCCATTCACAGACCGAGAGTCTGGAGTTTTTATTGGTCGACGATTGCTCGCAAACGCCTCTCGAGCTCAGGGGGTATGGGCTGCCATTGAGGCTTCTGCGAATCACAACAGATATTCCTTGGAATATGGCTGGTGCGAAGAATTTACTTGTTTCTCAATCAACTGCAGATTGGCTGCTGTTCTTCGACGTGGACAACCGTGCGGAACCCACCGACATCGCCGCCTTATCGCTTTCCTTGCCCCAACTGGACCCTCGCACTGTCTACATGTTCCCGTGGAAAAACGGAACACCCGGCGTAGAAATGCACATCAACACCTTCCTGATCAGCCGCGAGGTGGTCGAGAACGCGGGAGGATTTGATGAAGATTTTTGCGGACACTATGGCTACGAGGATGTCTATTTTCATTACGTACTTCAGCGCTTAGGCTACAACCGTGTAATGCTGACCAATGTACCTTTTGTTCAAGGGCTCGCCCGTACTGAGGACCTTAACAGGGATGCAGAACGCAATAAGGAACTCGCAGCCCGCAAATTCAATGCTGGCGAGCTGCCAATGCAAGGGTTGCGGTTTAATTGGATTGAGCAGAGGGTTAGGTAAGCGTGTCGAAATTGAACAAATCATTAGCGGTTGCAATCGCTGACACAGAAACCTACGTGCTGGCAAATAACGCTTTGCAGCATACTATCTCTGCAGTGAATCCTGACCAAGTGATCATTTTCAGTGATGCGCCCCAAGTTTGGGGGCGGCATACGGTAAACAGGATTGACAAGATCCGGCACATTGAGAGTTACAACAAAATAATTACGCTAGAGCTTTGCAAGGTCTTAAATTGCGAATACGTCCTCGTAATTCAATACGACGGGTTTGTGCTGGCACAGGATTTGTTCTTACAGGATTTTTTCGAATACGACTACATTGGCGCTATCTGGCCGGGAGAAGAGTTCTATAAGGTCGGAAACGGAGGGTTTTCAATGCGTTCCCGCCGACTGCTGCAAGCAGTTGCCGATCTTGCTCATCTAAGAAGCGCGGGGGAGCCTGAGGATGTATTCATATGCAAAACAATACGGCACAAATTGGAAACAGACTATGGAATTGTGTTTGCTCCACCTGAAATTGCGTCGCGGTTCTCCCAAGAGATGCCGTCGGGACGGGCGACATTCGGATTCCACGGAGTATTCCACCTGCCATCGCTATATCGCGGGGATCCGATGTATTTGTTGGATAACCTACCGGCACGAGTGATTCTGGGAATGTTTGAATATCTGAAGTTCGGAGTCCGACTCCTTCCGGAGGCTGATCGGCAAGCATTTGACAGCGTTTTGCAGGCTCGATGGAGCCAGGCTCAGCTCGCGAGTAAACGCAAACCATACCCACCACTTGTAAGCTTTGTGATACCAACTTACCGGCGCCCCGAAAAACTGGAGCGACTATTAAAATCAATAGACACAGCAACGGGTATAGAAAAAGAAATTATCGTGATCGATGACGATGCGGAAGGAAGTGCTTTCCCTCCCTGCAAAGCTTATGGAGCAGTCTATCTTCAAAAAGGCTTGCACAAAAAAGGACCAGCTGCAAGCCGGAATATTGGTGCAAAGTATTCCAGCGGTAGATGGCTATGTTTTGTAGATGATGACGACTACTTTGATACAGGATCGTTGTCGCTGCTTCCTGAAATGCTGCGAAACTTGGACGGCGTATTAGTTCATACTGATTACATAATTGAGAAACCCGAAAGTGATGAGCCGATTAATACCGAGGGTATCAACCGGCAGGATATGCTTTTGGGTAACCGGATCGCAGTGGGTTCATTTCTAATCCGACGTGCAGATTTACGACATCAATTTGATGAAACCATGCTCTCTCATGAGGATTGGGACTTCCTTCTGGCCAATACGGAGCAGATCGGTCTCCAACATATACCGCTTGTTCTTGTGCGAATAGATAAGAAAGATCAAGCCAAGGGCAGTCGGGAATTCTTAGCTCGGACAGAGTTTTGGAAAGATTATCTGGCTATTTACATGCGTCATAAAGCACCAGAGTTAGACGCTAGACGCAAAATGATGCTTCGTGCAGTCGGCTGTCCTGAGCAAGTGGTGGCGGGATTTTAGTTTAAAAAACTAATGCGAAATAATGAAATGGGAATGACGGTAACTATACTGCAGACTTGTGATCCGGTAAAATATATACCCATCATATCTGCGACTGAGCGAGTGAATCGTCTCTATGCTAAATTGCACGGTTATGAATATAAGGTTTACAAGCAGATTTTTAAGGGGCGCTCAGCTGTGCACGCCGCGTTTAATCGGGTGTTCATTATATTCAATATGATGAAGGCGGGTTACTCTGGTTGGGTAGCATACCTGGATGCGGACGCATTCTTTGCAGATATCTATTTTGATCTATCTTGTTATCTGAAAGATAATAGCAGCCATTCGTTTATTGCTGCGAAGGCTAGCACTGATCCAAGAAAATGGGCAATCAATAATGGTGTATTTTTCCTAAACTTGGGTCATCCCCTCGGTCAAAAGTTGATCGACAAATACATGTTTAGCGTTGGAAAACTGGTGCCTGATTGGTACTGGGCACTAGATGACGCCCCTTGGCCGCCACAGGAATTTGACGATCAAAACATCCTCTTTTCTGTGCTGGCCAATGACCCTGAAATTCTTGAAAATATAAAAAATGAGGAGGGTGTCTTTAATACTGCCTATGGTGCGGCTATTAAACAGTTGCTGCGGGCTTCTTTCTCATCCTTTCAAGAGCGAGTATCTGCAATTGACGCTGCTTGTGACGAGACTATAAACAGGTTTGTTGCTGATATTAATCCGCTCCTGTCTCGACAGATTTGATTGGTGTGTAATTAAATTTTGCAGGTGCTCACACTACTTTACATGTTATACCTAGAAATATGTCAACTGTGTTACTAGGGTAGTGTCAACATAAAGGAGCTCAAATTAAACTCTCAATGAGATTATCTATTCCCTGTGACAAGGCATGGTGAGCCCTCCACCCCGTTACATCCGAAAATCTGGTGCTGTCAGAAATGAAATTGCGTCCTTCAATGGGTGAGAGGCCATTTGGTGGCGCTACGCGGATGATTGGAGCGCGCTTACCGGTTCGCATTGCTACACGTTCGGCGACGAGCTCAAGGGCTTGTGCGATGCTATGCCCGTCGCCTCGACCTATGATGTAGTGTCCTCCATTTATCGCATCTGCATTTACTGCGGCCGCGACAAATGCCCTCGCCACGTCATCCACGTACACATAGTCGCGAAGCTGCTCGCCGCTCCCATAAACCGTTAGCGCCTCACCACGTAGCGCGCGTCCAACCATTTGATTGAGTATGCCCCGATCAGCCTGGCTGGAGCGAGGTCCAGGTCCGTAGACATTTGCTAGGCGCAAGGAAGCTCCGCGCACGGTACCAATACGCGTGTGATACTTGAGGTATTGTTCAGCCATTTGTTTGTGCAGGTCATACACAGTAATCGGTAAATCCGGATGACTTTCGTTGACTGGCAATTGCTCAGGTGCCCCGCAAATTGTCACCGTACTCGCGAAAATTACAATTGGATTTAGTTTACGCTCCTCGCAGGCTTGCAACATTAAAAGTATCGGCAGAACATTCTTTTCTAGATCGGAACGAGGATCACGATTAGCTTCGTATGTGCTGGTCTGTGCAGCTAGATGTAGAACCACATCTATTCCGTCTAAAATCGAATGCCACATTACTGGGTCCAGTAAGTCACACACAAAGTCTTGGACGCGAGCCTTATTGGGCTCCGTCCATACTTTAATTGGGCGCCTCAAAAGGCGAACGATTCGGCACTCGGATTCGCAAAGCAGTTGTATCAGGCTGGTTCCAATAAAACCACTCGCACCGGTCACTAAGATGTTTTTGGCCGAAAGACATTTGGCACCTACTAGTTCAGCATAACCCACATTCGAGGCTGTTATCTCAGATGAACGTTGGTTTTCGCGCGTCATTTGCACCAGCAAATATAGGATATGCGCAAAGAGCGGAGGATGTCAGCTCTGCCCGGCGTATCAGGTCGGTCTTCAGGCGTCCATAAGATGCTATAGCCATCCAAGTAATCGTTCGGCGCCTTCTTCGTTACATCTTCATAATGGTAGTTCTTACTGATGCTGAGTATGTCTTTGCAGCAGTTGAGAGAACGCAGTTCAAGTGCAAGGGCAATAAATCTAGCAGCGTCAGTCAGCAGAGCTCTTATATCGTTGATGGGCGAGTCAGTTATTCTAATGTTCATATGTCCGATCCGTGTTTGCCGCCCGCTGGCGCACGCGTTGCAGCGCCGTACGGGGCAGCTCCATTTCAGGGGCCAGCGCTGCTGCGTTCTGATAAGCCCTCTCAGCGGAAGCAAAGTCACTTAAATTTTCCAATACTGTTCCTAGGTTGTATTCGATAGCAAAGCGCGGACCGGAAAAGTTATGTGAAAGCCAGTCCCGATAAAGAGAAATGGCTTGTGCAGGTTGGCCACACACGACAAAGCTCTGTGCCTGCGTAATAACTTCCAGTGGGTCAGATGAACCTCGAATGGCTTCGGTTGTATTCGAGTTGGGAGCGAGCTGCATTCGGATGCTTTCCATCTGCTCTATCAGAGACGCATCCAGAACGAACTCTCGTTTCAGTCTACCGTGCTCAATTAGGTCAATCCATCCTTGCATAGCCACCGGCCATGAATAGCATTGTTGCCAATGTGCAAGGCTGATGCCGCCTAGATGAGCCCGAATTTGCGGCGATTCGGCCAAAGCCTGAAGGCGACTACGGAACATTGGCAATGCGCAAATGAATCCTCCGAGATGGTCATTGGCTGCGCCGCATTCTGGGGTCGCTATCCAAGGCTTGCTATGGGACATGGCCTCCAGGATGGTGATGGGTGATCCCTCGCCTTTTGAGGCCAGTACCACTACATCGGCTGCCTCCATCGCGGCCGAGGTCCACTCACGCGACAAACCGGGAATGAACAGGATATCGGGTCGTTGCGACAACTTCTCCTGCACTGCCTGAACACAGTCGGGCTCTCCACTGGGGTTGCCCACCATGACAAGGCGCCAATTCGGTGGCAGGTCCTGCAGGGCATTGATCAAGCCGATATGGTTTTTCACCCAGTACACGTTGGCCACGTGCAGGATAAGGAATTCGTCGGTCGCAATGCCAAATTCTGCGCGGAAGTCGCCCGCTATGGGCGGTGGTTCCGTAGCATTGGGAAGATACACCGCTTGCAGCCCTGCAGTTTGCATGAAACGGGTGTCGGGCCCGCTCTTTGTCATTACCAACGGGATGCCGGAAGTCCGCAGGATGTTGGCCAGACGGGGACCAAAACTGGGGTGATCCTTCCAGCGCGCGTAGCCGTCTTCATTGATGATCGGCTGTATCAGCACGCGTGTCTGCGGCGGCGGAGTCAAGCCTTCGAGGCTCCAGATGATCACGCCCAGCGGATCCTGCACCAGCACGCAGGCATGATAACTGCCACCAGCCACCGAAGCGCGGATCATCGCCGGGTAATGGGCTTGCTCCACACTCTGAATTTCGACGCCATGGAAGTTATTGCTGTCACGCCCCGGCAAAGCCTGGGTGAGAACCACCACGCGATAGCCGACAGCCAACAGGCCGCGCGAAAATTGGCCCATGCGCGACTCCAGGCCACCGCTGGATGGCCAGAAGTGGCTGCAAACAATCAGGATACTGCGCCCAGATGCCGCCCCTTCGCTGGGGCAGTCGGGTTGTCCGAGCACAGCCTCAAAGGCCTGATGGAGCTTCGTCGTGATGGCGTCCAGTGAGTTCGATCTACGCACAGTCTCCAGTGCCCGGGCACCCATGTCCCGCCGCAAATCTGCAGACCGTACGAGGACCTCGAGCTTATCCTCCCATTCCTGGGGACTGTCGGCGAGCATGCCGTTGACACCATCCTCGATCACGGAGTCCAGGGTACCACCACGCTGGCATACGGTAGGCAATGCGCCTGTCATGTAGACCATGCCCTTGAGTGCGCCGCGTATGCGATAGTCCTCTATTCCGCACGGCGGCGGAAACAGACCGACGTCTAGTTCGAGAACCTCCCGGATCATCAGCGCTTCGTCGTATTGGGGGATGACGGACCAGTTGTCAAATTGAAACGCAGGCAACTGCTTGAAATCGTTGAAGTTCAGCGCCAGTACCCGTAGATGCAGGTTGGCGTGGCGGGCAAAGATGCGATTGAGCGGTTCACGAATCACCTCAAGTGCCGTCAGCGTGCTGGCCGTGCCGACCCACCCTATGCGCAAGATACCGTCATCGCGTTGTGCAACGGATGTGCGCACTGCATCAAATTCCTCGACCTGGCTGCATGGAGCAATGACGTGTACACGGGCGTTGTAGAGGCGTCCATAGTCTGCAACGAACTCATTGTCGCTGAACACTGCGTCGACCTCGCTCAATATGGACTCCAGGTCCTGCCACTGGTTCCACCGGTGGTGCGGCATCCACAAGGCGTCGGTCAGGTCGAAAATAAGGCGTGCGCGGGTTTGAGCGTGCAATGCACGTACCAGCGCGATAGATGGGATCTTGAGCAGGTAGACCAGATCGAACGGCCTGGCCTGCTCAACCAGCGCACTCTGGGTGACTGCCGAGTACTCTACAAAATCCACCGTCCAGCCCAGCTTGCGTAAGGGCTCGGCATAGATGAGCCCACGCACCCGGCAGGTTATGGAGCCCATGCCCTCATAGAGGACGATCAATACAGACCTAGACTTCTGAGCTTGCATGGCAACATCAGTCGTCATTTTGTTCAAGACACGCCGCTCACTTTAGCAAACCACCCTGCACGGATACCGTTTCGGGGTGTAGCAAGCATGGCCATGAAACGACAGCCGAGTCTTTTCCCCGATAGCGGAAATCCGACTCGGTGCTCTGCGTCTTGTTGGCAATGACCTTGGGTGGCAAGCAAATGGCCGGATCGATCCAGTACGCCACAATCCCGTTAAAAAACTGAATGCTGAACACAGACTTGAAAAAATCAACTTCTTGTACGTTGTGCGGTGACGGATGTCTATCGGAAGCTAGGCTAAACGATCGGCCGACCAGGCAGTCAGTGCTGTCTTTTGCATAGTTGAGAAAGGAATGAGTTCCGTGATTTGCGAAGTCTTTCATGAAACTTGTAGCGGTGTCTTCTACCGCAATCACGCACGCATGGTTGCGTCCCCGTATGGCTTCACGCAGCGTGACAATTTGCTGGAAAGACTGATGCCCGCCGTCGTCGAGCAAGGCATCAAAATCACCGATAGTGTCCAGCGTCTGGCGCATGAAATCCGGATCTCCCTGATCTCCAATGAAAATTTCAAAACCATCAGCACGCCACTTGACAGTTTCCGGATTGAGGTCTATCCCGATGATGCGTGCATGCGGGCCGAGCCACTCTCTCCACATGAACAGAGAACCGCCGTCCAGGATACCTGTTTCAATAAACGTGCAACGAGTTCCGCGCAAATGTGAAAACATTTGCACGTAGGCTGGGAAATAGGCGGAAATCTTGATAGTTCGATGTGGAGCATTGCTCCAGCATTGTTGCAACTCCGTGAGATGTTGTTGCATTTGGTCAGTTTTTAGCGCGGTCTGCAGCATTTGGTCTTTTCCTTTTCGTGCCAATGAGATGAGCCAATGTGAGGGGGGCTAGGCTCCGTTTGAATTGCGCAACAAGGAGATAGTCTGTCCGATATCGTGGACAAGGCTGCCCACCGGCTCAAATCCAACAGCTGCAATCTTGGAGCGGTCTACTTCGTAGGAGAGCTGGTTCATGATGGGGCTGTCAGCAAAGGTTGTCGTCAGTCCGGGAACATGCAGGCGAATGGCGTCGAGGATGTCAGAAACAGTCAGGTTGCTGGTTAATACGTTGTAGACCTCGCCATCGAAGATTTCGTTGGAAATGAAATGACAAATGGCTCGGGATGCATCCTGAAGTGACAGATAGGGGCGCTTCTGGTGGTAGGCGGTGCTCCATACCGTGGCAGGTTGTCCCATCACCGCTTGCCAGCAGAATTTGTTGACCGCAGTGTGATATCGCATCCCAATCGAGGCGCCAAAAATGGTTCCAAACCGAAAGGTCACACTGCGAAGTCCCTGTGTCAGATGCAGATCTCGCACGCACTGTTCTTCCTTGAGCTTGGTTCGTGCATAAGGACTTTGGGGCTTGAGTTCATCTTCTGTGGCGGCCTCGGACACCAATGCCGCCTGGGTGCCATAGACACTGGTCGACGACAGGGTGATCAGGCGCGCGCCGCTAGTTGCGCAAGCGCGTGCAACTGCTTGGGTTGATGTGAAATTGTTACGCTCCACCGCCTCGGCATTGCCAAAGCTGCCAGCTGCATCTGTGATGGCTGCCAGATGCACCACAACGGTCTGCGCATCGATCAGTTCTTGCAGGTTCATTGTGCTGACGTCGGCATCATGAAACGTGTAGCGGCCAGCAGCGGGCAGATTGAACAGCGATGCGTAACGTTGCGTCATCATGTTGTCAATCATGACAATGTTCGCGCCCGGAAAGTGGAAGGGCAGCTCCCGGATGAGATGGGAGCCGATGTGTCCCAATGCCCCAGTAACCAATATCTTCATACTATTGCTGCCTTGGCGTTTTGAAGGAATGCCTGATAGTCCCGCACGTAGTCTTCGGGGTCATACCCCTGGTCGCACAAGACGAGCAGGACGGAATGGTCTTTGCGGTAAATCTCGGAAGCCCAGATGCCTGGCGGTACGAGCAGGGCATCCGTGTCAGGACGCAAAATGTTTGATTTTTTTCCGCCTAACCCATCATCGCAGCGTACTTCTATTTCGCCAGAGAGACACACTAGGATCTGCGCGCACTCCCGGTGAGCATGGTCACCTCGATGTTCCTGGGCATGGGCAAGCACCGTAAACACTCGCTTGATATCAAATGGAATATTTGCGCCGCTTTCAAAGACACTGAGTTGACCATCCACTGCAACAATGCGCGGATAGGGTACGTAAACCACAGATCCAATTTGAGAGGGAGAGGAGGGGGGCTTCAGGTTCATGGTTAGTAGTCCAGCGGGCCACCCAAGCCAAATGTGGTTTCAAGTAAGGGGTGAGCCGCATCGCGTTCGGAGACGACCGGGTCTTTTATGGGCCACTCAATGGCAAGTCGAGGGTCATTCCAGCGCAGACCGAAGTTGTCCTCTGGGTCGTATGCGGCGGTGACTTTGTAATGCAGGTCAGCCTTGTCGGAAAGCACCACAAAGCCATGGGCAAATCCGTGCGGCATATATACCTGACGGATGCCTCCGCCACCCATGCGCAGGCCGTTCCATTGCAGATAGGTAGGCGATTCCAGGCGTATGTCCAGTACGACATCGAATATCTCGCCGCTGATCACGGTGAGCAATTGGGCTTGTCGTGTCTTGCGGGTGAAGTGCAGGCCACGCAGCACGCCCGCACCAGAATGCGACAGGTTGTCCTGGACAAAGTCATCTGTAATCCCAAGCTCCACATATCGACGGTGCTGGTAGCTTTCCAAGAACTGCCCGCGCGCATCTCCATAAGCCTGCGGCTCCAAAAGCAAGATTCCTTCGAGGTGACAGCGTGAAACCTTCATGGATTGGTCGATGATCAGGTATCGTGGTACGCTTTAGGTCAACCGCGGAAAGCTAGAACCGCACGGGCGACTGTCTCCACTTCGTCCCCAGAGAGTTCTGGAAACATCGGGAGTGACAGCACCTGCGCCGACAACGCCTCGGTTACCGCCATCGATGGTGCGGTTCGTACACGGCGCAAGTAGGCATTTTGCAGGTGAACGGGGACAGGATAGTGTATGCCCGGGTGGATGTCGTGCTCGTTCAGATGACGCATAAGCGCATCACGTTGCTGAGAGCGCACCACGTAAAGGTGATAGACGCTATCGCACTGGGCGCGTATCGCGGGGCGCTCGATCAGCGGGTTGTCGATCAGCGCGTCGTAACGTGCGGCAATGGCTCTGCGCTTGGCATTGCTCGCGTCCAGATGCCTGAGCTTCATGCGAAGGATGGCTGCTTGAATTTCGTCCAGCCTGGAGTTGCGACCTTGCAGTTCGCTGATGTATCGCTGCTTCCATCCGTATTCGCGCAGCATGCGCACCTTGTTTGCCAGTGGCTTATCCGAGGTACAAACTATGCCGCCGTCGCCAATGGCCCCTAAATTCTTGGTGGGATAGCAACTGAAGCACGAAATTGTGCCGAAGGAGCCCAGTCGACGGCCGTTCCAAGTGGCGCCGTGGGCTTGAGATACATCTTCGATCAGTGCCAAACCATAGTTGCTGCAGAAAGCACCAATTTCGTCTAGATCTGCAGCCTGTCCATATATATGTACCGCAATTACTGCCTTGGTCCGCGTGGTCAGCATCTGCGGCAGTTGTTGCGCGTTCAGGGTGTACGTGAAGGGGTCCACGTCTACCAGCACCGGCGTGGCACCAGTAGCCTCGATGGCCGCGACAGTTGCAACAGCGGTATGAGCGACTGTGATCACTTCGTCGCCGGGGCCAATTTCCAATGCACGCATGGCAATTTCCAGTGCGTCTGTTCCATTGGCAACGCCGATGCCATGTCCAGCGCCGATGTAGGCTGCGAACTCATTCTCAAAGGCGGCTACTTCTGGCCCAAGAATGTACTTATTGCTCAACAGCACCTGCATAACGGCCGAGTCAATCTCTGCCTTATGGCTCAGATATTGGGAAAGTGGGTTGGCGCAGGGAATCATCAAAGTACCTGCACGGTGGGTACATGCACGATCCACTTTCCCCCGGCATTTGTGTATGCCGATTCCTTGCTCAGGATTTCTTCAGCGTGGTTCCATGCAAACAGCATGGTGTAATCTGGTGGGTTATGCTGAAAGTGTGCATAAGGAACTACGGGAATGTGTGTGCCCGGCGTGAACTTGCCTTGCTTGATCGGAGTAGTGTCTGAAATGTAGTCGATCAGCTCTGGGCCAATGCCGCAGTAATTCAGGATAGTAGTGCTCTTGGAAGTGGCACCATAGCCAGCGATGCGCTTACCCTGTGCTTTCAGGTCGCGCAACAACTGTACCAGGTCCCGGCGGGAAGCTTCGACGTTGTTGCGGAAGGCCGTGAAAGTGTGGGCATGATCAAGACCAAGTTCACGCTCTTTTTCCAGCTTACGTGGCACAGATGCATCAACCGGATAGGCGCCTTTGTGTGCCAATACGTAGCGCATTGAACCACCGTGGGTTTTTTGCGGGAGCAAGGCAATCAGCTCCAGACCCTGCGATTCGAACAGGTACTGGATGGAATGCGCGGAGAAAAGGAAGACGTGTTCATCATAAATCTGGTCGTACGAGGTCTTCTCCACTACGTCCCCGAGGTAGGGGTCTTCGAACATCACCACCCCAGTGGGCTTGAGCAGGCGGCGGATGCCCTTGACTACGCCAACCAAGTTGGGGATGTGGCACATGACATTGGCCGCGAGGAAGGCGTCAGCCTGCCCGTCCTGGGCAACGATCTTTTGCGCTATCGCTTCGTCAAAGAACTCGGTGAGCGTTCGTACGCCGTTGCCATTGGCGACTTTGGCGACGTTAGCCGACGGCTCGATGCCAAGGTGATGGATGCCCTTAGCCGCAAAATTCTTCAGCATGATGCCGTCATTGCAGCCCAGCTCAACAACAAAAGGCTTGTCCGCAGAGAGGTAGGGCGAGTCCATCACGCTCTGCGCAAACTCAGCAAAGTGCTTCTCCATAAAACGAGAGGTGCTTGAGAAGAAAGCGTAGTTCTCATGAAACATCATCTGTGGGGCAGGTTGCTCGATGAGCTGGAACATCTTGCTGGTCTCAGAGAAGCCGACCCGGATGGAATAGAAGTATTCCTCGCTGTACTGATTGGGCAAAAGGAAACCATTGCCTAGGGCTTGACGCCCCAGGTCCAGCACTGGAATCAGCGCGTCCCCTGCAATTCGGCAGGTCGTGGCGGTGTTGGAGTTTGCGTTCATACGAATAGCTTCTTTAAAGTGGGGGCAGGGCAAAACGTGCACGAAAATGGGTCCATAATAGTTCCCGCCGCGTTGGTTGATGGGTGGATTTGAATTGGATTCACCTGCTTTATGGCGTTGTCGCTTGCCAGCATTTAGCCTTCCATTGTGCGATGTACCACGGCATCATTTCCTCTAGGCCGTCGCGTATGGCGTATGCGGGGGAATAGCCAAGCAGAGTATGCGCTTTGTCTATAGCCGCCAAAGAATGCTGAACATCACCGGGGCGGAAATCCGCGTGCGTGGGGGCGATGTCGTACTTAATGCCATGAGTAAGAAGGATCTCACTCAGAAAGGAGTGAAGCTGTAGCAGGGTGGTACGCCTGCCGAAAGCGACGTTATAGATTTGGTTGCTGGCCTCGGGTGCGATGGCGGTGGCCGCCAACAGATTGGCCTGAATCACGTTGCGAATGAAACAGAAGTCGCGGCTGGTCTCGCCAGTGCCGTTGATAATTATAGGCGCGTTGGTCAACATGGCCGCTACCCACTTGGGGATTACGGCCGCGTAGGCGCCATTGGGATTCTGGCGTGGGCCGAACACATTGAAATACCGCAGACCTATCGTGTTTAGTTGGTAGCAACGAGCGAAAACGTCTGCATAAAGCTCGTTGACATATTTGGTTACCGCATAGGGCGACAGTGCTTTGCCAATGACGTCTTCAGTCTTCGGTAAGGCCGGGTGGTCGCCGTACGTGGAGCTTGAGGCGGCATAGACAAAGCGCTGCACACGGGCGTCGCGAGCCGCGATCAACATGTTTAGAAAGCCTGTGATATTCGCTTGGTGGGTAGTCAGCGGATCCGCGAGGCTTCGCGCGACGCTGCCCAGTGCCGCCTGGTGCAACACCAAGTCGACCCCTGCACATATCGCGTGGCAGGTTGCGGGATCGCGGATATCGCCCTCAACAAACTTGAAGCAGGCCCATTGTTCTGCGGATACGTTGGCCCGTACATCGTCCAGATTGCTTTTGCTGCCAGTCGCAAAATTATCAAGGCCGACCACTGTCTGGTCCAGCTGCAGCAGGGCCTCCAGCAGATTGCTGCCGATAAAGCCAGCCACACCGGTAACCAGCCAGGTCTTGGGAGTGCGGCGCAGTGTGTCCTGCAATTTGGTGTAAAGAGGGGACATGGAGATCACAGTCGCAAATCGGTGGAGTCCGCAGGGAAAAGGTATTTCAAGTCATAGATGACTGCACCCGGCTTTCCATAGGCACGGATCGCTTCTGCACCCATTGCAATGAACTGACGGTGCGCCACTGCCAGTACGATGGCGTCGTAGAAGCCAACTTCGGGAGTTCCTATCAAGTTGATACCGTACTCATGTTGAGCGTCCGTCGGCGTGACCCACGGATCCAGCACATCAACTTCGCAATGGTATTCGCCTAATTCCGTGACGATGTCGACAATGCGGGTGTTACGGATGTCTGGGCAGTTTTCCTTGAACGCCAGACCCATTACAAGGATACGGGCGCCGTCGACCTGCAGCCGTTTCTTGGTCATGCACTTGACCAGTTGGCTAACTACATAGGAGCCCATGTTGTCGTTAAGTCGGCGTCCAGCTAGGATGATTTCGGGGTGGTAACCCAGGCTTTGTGCTTTATGGGTCAAGTAATACGGGTCCACGCCAATACAGTGGCCACCAACCAAGCCGGGGCGAAACGGCAAGAAATTCCACTTGCTGCCGGCCGCCTGCAACACGGCCTCGGTGTCTATGCCCATCTTGTTGAAAATCAGCGCCAGCTCATTGACCAGCGCAATATTCAGATCGCGCTGTGTGTTCTCGATGACCTTGGCGGCCTCGGCCACCTTGATGTTGCTTGCTAAATGGGTGCCTGCGGTAACAATCTCCTGATACAGCGCATCGACCAATACGGCAGTCGCTGGCGTCGAGCCGGCAGTAACTTTTTTGATCGTCGGCAGCCGGTGCTGCTTGTCGCCGGGGTTGATGCGTTCGGGCGAATAGCCGACGAAGAAATCTTTATTGAAAGTCAGGCCCGATTGGGCCTCTAGCACAGGAACGCAATCGTCTTCGGTGCAGCCAGGGTAGACAGTGGACTCATAGATGACGATGTCGCCGGATTTCAAGTGTTGGCCCACGATCTCGCTTGCACTAAGCAAAGGTCCTAGGTCTGGGCGTTTATGGGCGTCGATGGGTGTGGGGACCGTAACGATATGGCAATTGACCTCTCGGAGCCGCGCAGCATCGGTCGTAAATTGAAGACCAGTGGCTTCTTGTAGTTCCGAGCTTTCGGTTTCCAGAGTCAGGTCGCGACCAGCTTGCAACTCAGCAATGCGTCGGGCATTGATGTCAAAGCCGATCACTGAACGCTTTTTCCCGAACTCTACTGCCAGCGGCAAGCCCACATACCCGAGTCCAACTACGGCAAGACGAATATCTTCAAAATTTATCATTGCTTTCGTAATTAGTTGGTTACACCTGCATATTCATGAAGTCAGTGTAAGCCTGCACCATCCGGTTACGCACATTCAGCGTTGCTTAAAAACCAATCTGTGACTTCTGAATAGCTACCATGGTCTGTTCTAGGCTGACCATGGGGTTTTCCATTTGCACTTTCCGTTGAAGCCGCGCGACCTCGTTTTGCTAGGCACTGACCGACTTGAGTGCATTGGTCAGCTCGCCCGCAAAGCCGACGCTCACGCCCTTGGGCATTGACACGGGGTTGAGATTTATGGAGATTGCACATATGTTTTTCCAAAATAAATCTTATTTTGATTTTTAAAGACTTAAGTTTTGAAATGGCGGAGAAAATAGTTGCTTTTAACTAGTGTGAGTTCAACTTCAATGACTAAAACCCGCTTCTGGGCTCAATTGTCAACAACTGACTTTGATCTTTTAGACAAATCCCGCACCATCGCTGTGCTCCCTGTCGCCGCTACTGAGCAACACGGGCCGCACCTGAGCGTGAGTGTCGATACGGATTTGCTTGACGGCGTGATCCATGCCGCACAGCCACATTTGGCCCCCGAATTGCCTGTGCTGTTTTTGCCCATCCAACCCGTAGGCCAGAGCCCGGAGCACATCCGATTTGCAGGCACGTTAAGTTTGTCGGCACACACCATCATTAATTTGTGGACTGACATTGCGGAGTCGGTTGCCAAAACTGGCATTCGCAAGCTGGTACTTTTGAATTCTCATGGCGGAAATGTTGCCGTGATGGACTTGGTGGCGCGCGATGTGCGGGCGCGTTTGAACATGCTGGTGTACAGCGTGAGCTGGTTCAATTTGCCATTAGGTGATGCGGTAGAACACCTGTTCTCGGCACATGAGCATCGCTTTGGCATCCACGCGGGCCAAATCGAAACGGCCATGATGCTGGCCC
>Ga0214917_10002589_pt1 | contig 21804 bp, 11 predicted proteins | sample LL_1208_BB_MetaG_FD_177983 | JGI IMG/M metagenome (GOLD analysis project Ga0214917, IMG submission 177983) | Freshwater microbial communities from Lake Lanier, Atlanta, Georgia, United States - LL_1208_BB | ecosystem: Environmental > Aquatic > Freshwater > Lake | place: USA: Georgia | collected...
CTGCGGATTGCGGGCGAACGACAGCTTGGCGAGGCCCCGCAGCACGATCGCATGCGGCCCGAGGGCGAGCTTCGGTCCGCATTCGATCGCGACGTTCGCGGCGGTCGCCTGCTCGTCGATCTTGACCTCCGGCACCTTGAGGTCGGCCGGCAGCCCGGCGGCCGACAGCGTGAGCGGACCCTTGGCACCGGCGTGTCGCACGATCGACAGGGGAATCGTGAGCGTCTTGCCGCGGGCCGCCTCGCGGGGCTGCGGGGAAACGGTGACGGTGCAGGGGGCCGAGTCGGGGATGACCGCCAGCGGAATGACGGCGGTCTCGCGGACGAGGGCGGGCCGGTTGGCCGCCTCGACGTCCCATCGCAGGGCCGCCGCCCGGGCGGTCCGCCGGATGTCGCCCGCAGCGCCGGCGGCCGTGCCGACCACCAGGAAGGTTCCCGCCATCGGCGGCGCGTCGGCGGCCGCCACGAGCACGAGCGTCGCCCGGTTGCCCTTCTCCGGGACGAGCACCGGTGCCGCCGTCACGCCCGCGGGCAGGTCGCCGGCCGCGATCGTCACGGGGCCGGCGAAGCCATCTTCGCGGACGACGAGCACGTCGAGGGCGACGCTGCCGCCGCGGGCGAGCACGGGCGTGGCAGAACGGAGTTTGTTGGCGTCGCCGCGGTCCGGCTGCGCGAGGATCACGAGCACGCGGAAGTCGGGGGCGGGCCGCCGCACCTCGAGCACGTAGGCGTGTTCCGGCCGCGTCTGCGAGTCGGCGCCGAGTTCCCGGACGAGCACGCGGTAGGTGCCGTCGGCCGGCGCGGTGAAGGTCAGGCTCGGATCGTGCGAGCCACGGCCGAGCATCCCGCCGGGGAACTCCGCCGGTCCGTCGTCGGCGAAGGCGACCTCCTTCGCCGTCTGCCGGCCATCCGCGTCCACCGCGACGCTCTCGACGAGCAGCGTCGCGTCGGTGGGCAGGCCGAGCCGCCGGGAGTGGAGATCGAAGACCAGCTGCTCGCCCGCCTTCGCCGGGAAGGCGTACCAGTCGCGGTCGCCCCGCGGGTGGAAGCGGCCGGCCACCACGGTCGGCGGGAGGAGCGGCTGCGGTGCGGCGGGATCGTCGTTGGCGTCATGCTCGACCACCACGGCCGCGTCCGTCGCCAGCACCGCCGGGGGAACGTCGGCGGCCGCCAGCAGGCCGCCGCGGGCATCGACCAGATCGGCGGCCGCGTCACGCGGCGACAGCAGCCGCCAGGCCGTCCGCGCCACGGCACCGCGGGCCGCATCTCCGAGGGTGGCCTCGACCTGCACCTGCTCGGCGCCGTCCGGTTCGGGCCGGCCTGCGGCCACGATGGCGGGACTGCCGCCGGGCAGGCCTCGCCCGATGACAGTGAGTTTCGTGGCCGCTCCGGGCGTGCCTGCCGGCGGGAACACCGCGTCGATCACCGGCCCGGTGGAGACGGTGAGACGGTAGAAGTGTTCGTCGCCGCCGGCCAGATGGAGGTCGTGGACGCGGATCGTGTGACGTCCGGCCGCCGTGGCGACGACATCGACCGCCGGGTCTTCGGCGTCGAACCGCCACACGCCGGCCACCTCGCGACCCGCGGGTCCGAGCACGGCCAGCCGCGGCGACATCCGGGAGTCGATCCGCTTCGCCCAGGCCTCGACGTGGAGCCGCTGCCCCGCGGTGAGGTGGACGGCGTAATGGTCGGCCGCGCCCGCCTGCGTCCGGGCCGAGACGGTGGCGTCGGTGGGAATGTCGAGGGCCGCGGCCGGCGTGTCGATGGCCGCCGTCTTCACCACCTCGGGCAACGCCGCCACGGCGAACGCGCGGGGATTGGAGACGCCGAACCGACCGGCGGAGAAGCAGTCGTAGATTCCCGGTGGCACGTCCGCGGCGACCGTGACGGTGAACCTGCCGGCCGCTGGCCGCGGACCGGTGTCGAACGCACCGGCCGCCAGCATGGACGGGGTGGCGGTGATGCCGGGATGCGAGAAGACCAGCCGGTCCACCTCGTCGAGATCGCCGCCGGTGAGCGTCACCTCGACGCTCGAGCCCGCCCTGCCGCCGGGCGGAAACATCCCGCCGAGTCGCGGCCGGGGGAATTCGCCGCGTGCCGGGGCCGCGACAACGGCCAGAGCGATCAGGCAGCCGCATGCCACGGCGACGGCGCGGCGGCGGAGACGTTCGGGAGCGTGCGACATGCGGGGCGTGGGCAGGTGGTCCGGCGGGGGGATGGGCCCGCAGCGACTCGAGCGTCCGCCGCCCCCGGGGGTGATCTCTCCAGTGGTGCCGAGGCGACGCGCCATCTGATGCCGGCCCCGCTCTAGTGATTGAGCAGGAACTCCTTCGTGTTCAGCAGCGACCAGATGATGTCCTCCCAGGCGGCCGGCTGGTCCGCCGCGTGCGAGGCGAGATAGCCCTGGACGTCCGCCATCTCGTCCGCCGTGGGCGGCCGGGAGAGCGCGACCATGTAGAGTTCGGTGATCTTCGCCTCGGCGGGACGCGTCCCGTCGGTGGCGGTGGCCTTCGCCCGGCCGTCGCCGCCGAGCTTGCCGAGGATGTCCGCGGAATTGATGAGGTGGAGGCTCTGCGCGAGGTTCGCCTCGCCGCCGCGCTCGCACTCGCAGGCGCTGTCCGCGTTGGGACGGCCGAAGACCGTGAGAAAGTAGCTCGCGAAGTTGGAGTCGGGCAGCTCGACGGCCCGTGTGCCCGGCAGGGCGCCGGGGAACGCGGTCGGCCGTGCGGTGAGGCTGTCGATGGCGTCGAGCGCCACCTCCGCCGTGAGCCGCCGCGGGTAGAAGCGGGAGAAGCTCTGCCGGTCGGCGGCGTTGAACTCGTTGGGGTCGGCCGCGAGCTGGTAGGTGCTCGACCGGCAGATCGTGCGGATCAGATCCTTCAGGTCGTAGCCATGATCGACGAAGTGCCGGGCCAGGGCGTCGAGCAGCGCCGGGTTGGTCGGCGGGTTGGTGAGCCGCATGTCATCCTCGGGCTCGACCAGCCCCCGGCCGAGGAAGTGCTTCCAGTAGCGGTTCACGAGCGACTTCGCGAAGAAGGGATTGTCGGCCGACGTGATCCAGTCGGCCAGCACGCCCCGGGGATCGACGTCGGCGGCGATCGTCAGCGGTTTCCCGCCGAGCACGGCGGGAGCGTGCGTGCCCTTCGGGCCGGCCGCCTGGGGTGCGCCGCGGGTGTGGAAGATGCGATCCTCGCCGGGCTGCATGCCGGGCTTGCGGCCCACCCGCGAGAAGAAGGCGGCCAGCTGGAAGTAGTCCTCCGTGCCCCAGGTTTCGAAGGGATGGTGGTGGCAGCGGGCGCACTGCAGCCGCAGGCCGAGGAACAGCTGCGACGCATCCTCCACCTGCTGGTGCACGTCGGCCACCTGGCGGAACCAGACCACGGCGGGGTTGGCGTCGATCTCGCCGGAGGCGGTGAGGATCTCGCGGACGAACGTGGCGTAGGGCGTGTTGTCCGCGAGACGCGCGCGGATCCAGGCGTGGAAGGCGTGGCTGCCGTGGCGGTGGAGCGCGTCGTCGGCCCGCTTGTTCCGCAGGATGGCGGACCACTTGTTGGCGAAATACGCGGGGTAATCGGGCCCGTCGAGCAGCCGGTCCACCAGCGCCTCCCGCCTGCCGGACGCGGTGTCGGCGAGGAACGCCCGCGACTCGTCGAGCGTAGGCAGGCGGCCGGCGATGTCGATCGTGGCGCGGCGGAGGAACGTGGGGTCGTCGCAGACCGCGGATGGTGGCAGGCCGAGCGACCGCAGGTGATCGAGGATGTGGCGGTCGATGAACGTGCGGACGAAGGCGTCTGCGGACGGCATGCGGTCGGCGGGCGTCACGGTCGCGACGGCATCCGCGGTCTGCGGCTCGATCTCGACGGGCACCGTGCCGCGGAACACGGCCACCTGGCTCTGGTAGCGGACCATGATGGCGACCGTGCCGCTCCGCGGCGGGCCGTCGGCACGCGGCACCGCCGTGACGAGTCCGGACGGGTCGACGGCGGCGAGCTCCGCCGCGTTGCCCTCGTACTGGGCCAGAGGCGTGACGTCCTCGATGCCGCCGTCGGCGAGGTGGGCGATCACCCGCAGCTGCTGGCGGTCGCCGGGATGGAGCACCCGTGCGTCGGGAAAGACCTCGATGCGCGAGACCCGCCGGGCAGCGGGGTCGCCGGCCCGGGCGCCTTCCGCGATCCAGCGGAGGATGAGCTCGTGGGACGGCGAGCCCGGCTCGATGAGCTTGCCGCCCCCGTGGGGCACGCGGGCCGCGGCCTTCGCCAGGAGCAGGCTCTCGGCCGGAGCCACGAGCGACAGCCGCCGTCCACGGGCCTCCTTCACCAGGTGCTCGTGATCCTCCGCCGGCTCGAACCCGAGCAGGGAGAGCCTGAAGCCATTCTGTCCGCCGCTCTTGCCGTGACAGCCACCGCCGTTGCATCCGTGCTTGGTGAAGATGGGGACGATCTGGGCCACGAACTCGACGGGCGGATCGCTACCGAACCGGGAGACCTCGACGGGCACCCGCTGCTCGGGTGCGCCGGGCACGGCCACGACGATGGTCGCGGTACCGTCGGCCAGTGGCCGGACGACGCCAGCGGCGGTGACGTCGGCCACGCCGGCCGGATCGACCCGGTAGCTCGCCGCCGCGGTCGCGTCGACGAGCCTGGCGGGGTCGGTCGCGGTGGCGGCGGAGACGACGAGTTGCCGTCGGTCGCGGCTGCCGACCAGCCGGAGGGGCCCGCCGCCGGGCTCGCCGGTCGAGACGTCGATCCGGGCCGCGTGAACGACCGGCTGGGGTGCCGGGGTGGCCGCCGGCGCGGCGGCCAGCGGCATGCAGGCCGCCACCAGGCCGCAGCAGGCGGCGAGCCCGCTGGCGATGCGACCGGCCGGGAGCCTCGCGGACCCCGGGAACGAACGGCCCATTCGGCGCATGGCGGAACTCCTCGGTTGCGAACCGGCCCCCCACTAATGTGCGTCAGCGGGCCGCCGGCGTCAAAGACCGAGGGCGGACAGGGGGGCCAGCCGGCGTGCGGGGCGGTCCGGGAACAAGCCGGGCGGCCGTCCACCGGTCAGGGCGCGGCTGCGGAGCCTCGCTGGGCGAGTCGGCGGGCCAGTTCACGCAGCTGCATGCGGACCCGGCGGCCCCCGTCGGGAAGGTGCTCGCGGCCGTTGTAGGCCACCCGCAGCCAGCGGCCCGCCTCGGCGAAGTCCTGCTTCTTCAGCAGCAGGCCGCCCAGGGCGGCCGCGGCCACGGCCGACGTCGGCTCGCGTTCCAGCGTGCCGCGCAGCCGCGCCGTGACGGCCTCGTCGTCGTCGCGACGCCGGACGAGCGTGCCGAGGTCGAAGACGACGTCCCACATCGACTCCGGCTCCGTCGCCGCACGCTCGGCACGATGACGCACGGCCGACCGCGACCGCGGCACGATCATGTCGATGTCACGCACGGTCTGCAGCTGCAGCCGCACCTTGCCGGGCGCCGCTTCCAACGGCAGCGTCACCGTCTCGCCGGCGCCGACCAGGGCGTCGATCGGGTGCTCCGTCTCGGCATGCTCCATCGCCACGATCAGCACCGGTCGATCGCCCCGATTGCCGACCCGCAACGAGTCGCCGTCCCGGCCGACCGACACGCGGCCCGACTCCACGGTCTCGTCCGTCGGGACCTCCAGCGTCCACGCGTGCGGGTATTCCACGTCGAGCAGATGGAGAAACGCCGCCGAGTACTCCTTGAAGATGCCGACGTGCTCGTGCATCTCGTCGCCCTCGATCACCTCGACCACCACCTGCATGCCGACGTGCCGCTCGAGGAGCGGGTCGTGGATGCTGCTCACGTCGCTGAGCACGCTGCCGCCGAGCTTCGTGAGGGAATCGGCGCCCTCGGCGGCCACGTAGCGGTCCTGCATCTTCTGCACGCGGCCGACGACGAGGGCGAGGACGTCGCGGAGCGCGTCGGTGGCCGAGCCGAGAAAGTTGCGTGCACGGCGGCCCAGCCGCCGGAGGAGCCCCGGGTGGAACGAGCGGGAGATGTCGGCGGCCCGAATCCTCCGCTCGGACTCCGTGAGCCGATCGGCGTAGCGGAGGATGGCCTGGATCGCCGGGAACTCGTTCGCATACAGGAGGTAGGTGGTCTTCAGCCGTTGGTCGTCCTCGGCGCGGCCGGGAAAGGTGAACTCGAGGCCGCCTGCCGAGAGGTCCATCCGTCCCCACACCCGCTTGCCGTCGGTCTTGAGGAGTTCGACGTGGAACCGGTGGAACGACCGGAGGCAACGGTCCGTCATCCGCGATCGCACGGAGCCCGCGATCGACGTCACCATGAAGATGAGCCCGATGGTGACGAACAGCGACACGTCCATGACGGCTTTCCGGCTGGGGGCGGGCAGACACGCGGTGCGAGGGGAGCATCGTACGCGACGCGTGCCGCCGGTCGATGCGGCTCGCCCCTGCGTCCGCACGGCGGGTGGCCAGCGGCCGGTTGCGGTCGGGCCGCACGCCCGACCGCAACCGGCGTGCTTGTCGGCCGTTCAAGACGGGCGGCGGATCGCAGGCGACGACTGCCTGGGCATTCCCACGGCACCCCGCCCGCACGCAGCGTCCGAATACGTGTTCCCGGGAGATCGAAATCCATGAGCGTCCAAGCCAGGAACCTGCAAGCCAGGAGCCTCGATGCACTGCTTCGCGCGGCCGCGTGCGCCGCGTTGTTCTCCGTCCTGCCCGCGGTCGCCCAGGATGCGGAGCGGCCCCGTCCGCCCGCCGGGCCCGGTGGACCCGGCCGCACTCCGGCGGAGTGGCTCGAGCGGGCCGACGCCGATGGCGACGGCAAGGTGACGAAGGAAGAGTTCATCAAGATGCGAATGGCAGAAGTCGAGGAGAACTTCGGCCGTATCGACTCCAATGGCGACGGCGTCCTCGACGAGGCGGAGGCCGAGCGGGTCGCCCGGATGGTCCGCCCCGGCACGGGGGGTCGCGAAGGCGGCCCGCGTGCGGAGGGCTTTCGCGGTGGCGAGGGCGATCGCGGACCGGAGGGCGGGCGCGGACCGGAGGGTGGGCGCGGACCGGAGGGTGGGCGACGCCCCGAGGGAGGCCGTGGTCCCGAGGGCGAGCGGCGGCCGGGTGGACCCGGGGGCGAGGGGATCGAACAGATGTTCCAGCGGTTCGACCGCGACGGCGACGGCCGTCTCTCGGTGGAGGAATTCACCGAGGGGATGGCCCGCGTGCGGGAGATGATGCAGCGGTCCGAGGGGGGCGGTATGCCCGGGCGGATGGGCGGGCCGGGTGGCGGTCCCCGTGGAGAATTCCGGCGACCGCCGCAGGATGGCCCGCCACGCGGTCCGGGCCGGCCGGAGGGCGGCCAGCGGCCCGACGGGGAGCGGGGGCCCCCACGGCCCGATCGGCTCTGAGCGGGTGCGGGCGGCGGCGACGCGAACCTTCGTGGCCGCGATGGATGCCACGAGCTATGCTCCGCGGCAACCACGGGAGGGCTCGCACGACCATGCCGGATGTCCTCACGATGCGACGCGTCTTCCACATCCTCGCCGTCGTGGCGGTGATCGCGTCGCCGGCGTCGCCTCGGCAGTCAGCGGGCCAGTCCATCGGTCAGTCCGTGGACGGGACCGGGAGACCGGCCGGTGACCAGGCCGGCACACCGGCGGAGACTCCGCTGCAGGTCAGCGGCATCTACCCGCATCTGGCGGTGTTCAACGGCGGCGGATCGGGCGGCAGCGGCGAATGCGGCATCGGGGCGGTCGTGCCGTGGGCGGACCGCCTCTGGTTCATCACGTATCCGCCCCACGCCACCCGCGGCAGCGACGACAGGCTCTACGCCGTCGGGCCCGACATGCGGTTGGACGTGCGGCCGGAGAGCGTCGGTGGCACGCATGCCTGCCGGATGATCCACGCGGAGTCGCGGCAGCTCATCATCGGCCCCTACTTCATCGATGCGCGGGGAGGCGTCCGCGCCTGCGACGTGAAGAACCAGCTCGTGGGCCGGATGACGGCGGTGATGCGGCACCTGGAAGACCCGGCCGACCTGGTCCTCTTCTACGACATGGAGGGGGCGATCTACGAGGTCGATGTGCACTCGCTCGCCGTGCGGAAGCGTTTCACCAAGCCCGTTCCCGGCTGGCACGGCAAGGGCGGCTACACGGCGCAGGGACGGGTCGTGATCAGCAACAACGGTGAACTGCCCTCCGGCAAGGATCCGCAGGGGGGCTATCTGGCGGCGCTGCCGCCGCGGACGGCCGAGGATGCCGGCGTGCTCGCGGAATGGGACGGCCGCGAATGGCGGATCGTCGAGCGGCGGCAGTTCACCGACGTCACCGGCCCAGGCGGCATCCACGGGGCGCCCGACGACCGGGCTCCGCTCTGGGCCGTCGGCTGGGACAGGCGGAGCGTGATCGTGAAGCTGTTGGATGACGGCGTCTGGTCGTCGTTCCGCGTGCCCAAGGGGAGCTATGCGTTCGATCCGCGGCACGGCTGGTTCACCGAATGGCCGCGGATCCGCGAGGTGGGGGGCGGCAGGTTCCTGATGGTGATGCACGGTCAGATGTTCGACTTCCCGCGAACGTTCTCCCGCGCCGACACCTCCGGCATCCGTCCCATCTGCAGCCACCTCCGCTACGTGCCCGACTTCTGCGACTGGAACGGCAGGCTCGTCGTCGCCTCCGACGACACGAGCATCATGGCGAATCCCCTGGCCGGCCGGTCGCAGTCGAACCTGTGGTTCGGGCGGACCGACGACCTGGCGGACTGGGGGCCGACGGCCGGCTGGGGCGGCGTGTGGGTCGACGACGCGGTCGAGCCGGACCTGCCGAGCGACCCGTACCTGTTCGCCGGATACGCCCGCCGTGTCCTGCACCTGACCCATGACTGCGATCGCCCGGTGACGTTCACCGTGGAGTGCGACGAGCGGGGCACGAACGCGTGGCGGCCGCTGCAGGCGATCACCGTGCCGGCCGCAGGCTCCCGGCACGTGGTGTTCGACCCCGCCACCGCCGGCGAGTGGATCCGCCTCAAGTCCGACACGGCCTGCGTGGCCACCGCCTATCTCCATTATGGCGATGCGCATGCCGGTGGTGACACGGCCGACGGCGCCGGCGGCGCCGCGGCCCCGGCGATCTCACCCGCGCTGATCCGGCCCGCGAAGGGGAACACGAACCTCCAGGTCGTCCTCGGCGGCGACTACTACGAGGTGGACGAACGGCTCGGATTCACGTCGCTCCCCGAGCCGCAGGAGGTCATCGACATCCGGCCGACGCTCGAGGTGCGGCCGGAGTTCGCCGTGGATGCGGCGTCGGTGGTCATCACCGACCGGAACGGGGAACGATGGCGGCTGCCGAGGACCGACGCCGTCTTCGACACGCCCTTCGCCGCCGGCTGGCCACGTGGCGTGCGGGAGGTGGCGAGCGAGCGGAATCTGGCCAACTTTCACGGCGTGTTCTACGAGATTCCGCGGTCGAGCGGTGGACGGGGCGGCGAAACGGTCGACTACCGCCGGATGAAGCCGGTCGCCGCCCATCGGCTGCCGATTCTCGACTTCTGCACGTGGCGCGGGCTGCTGGTGATGTCGGGGGAACGCGGCCCGTCCTCGGTCGGCGGCGTGTTCCGGTCGCCGGACGGGAAGGCGGCCCTCTGGTTCGGCAAGACCGACGACCTCTGGCGGCTGGGCAAGCCTGTCGGCCGCGGGGGGCCGTGGCGCGCGACGAGGGTGATGGCCGGTGTGCCGAGCGACCCCTTTCTCATGACCAACTTCGACCGCAAGTCGCTGTCGCTGTCGCACGACGCGACGGAGCCGGTGACGTTCACGGTGGAGGCTGACGTGCTGGCGACCGGCCGCTGGAACGAGTACGACCGGTTCACGGTCGAGCCGGGAAGGGACCTCACGCACGTGTTCCCGCCGGGCTATGCGGCCCACTGGGTACGGTTCCGCGTGGATCGCGACTGCGCGGCCACCGCCGAGTGTGCCTACGAGTGACTCTCCCTCGCGGAGGCGAGAGCGACCCGCGTGCGGTCTCGTCCCGCGGCGGTTGGCAACGCCGCCCGCGGAATGGTAGGACGACCGCGGCACCCGCCCGCCTTCGTCCCCGAGGATCGCATCCGATGCCCACGCCCTCCGCCGTCGTTCCGGGCTGTCAATTCGCCAGCGACAACGCCGCGGGCTGCTGCCCGGAGGCCTGGGAGGCCCTGGAGAAGGCCAACGCCGGCTGGGCGCCGAGCTACGGGGACGACGGCTGGACCGCCCGTGCCTGTGCGTTGATCCGCGACCTCTTCGAGCACGACGCCGAGATCTTCTTCGCCTTCAACGGCACCGCGGCCAATTCGCTCGCGCTGGCGGCGCTGTGCCAGTCGTACCACTCGATCCTCTGTCACGAGATCGCGCACGTCGAGACGGACGAGTGCGGTGCCCCGGAGTTCTTCTCGAACGGCACCAAGGTGCTGCTGCTTCCCGGCGAGCGCGGCAAGATCGTCCCCGACGCGATCCTCCGCACGGCGGAACGCCGCCGTGACATCCACTTCCCGAAGCCGCGGGTCGTGAGCCTCACGCAGGCCACGGAACTCTCGACGGTCTACACCGCGGCCGAAGTGGCCGCGGTCCGCGACGCCTGCAGTCGCCACGGCCTCCGTCTCCACATGGACGGCGCCCGCTTCGCCAACGCCGTGGCCGCGCTCGGCGTGTCGCCGCGGGCGATCACCTGGGAGGCCGGGGTGGACGTCCTCTGCTTCGGCGGCACGAAGAACGGCATGGGGATGGGGGAGGCGATCGTGTTCTTCGACAGGGGCCTGGCGGACGAGTTCGCCTGGCGGTGCAAGCAGGCGGGGCAGCTGGCCTCGAAGATGCGCTACCTCGCCGCGCCCTGGGTCGGGCTGCTCGAGGGGGACGTGTGGCTGCGCAACGCCGCCCATGCCAACGCCGCCGCGGCCCGGCTGGAGGCCGGTCTGGCTGTGGTGCCGGGCGTGGAGATCCTCGGCACGCGGCAGGCCAACGCCGTGTTCGCCCGGTTGACGCCGGCCCACGCGGCCGCCCTTCGGCGACGCGGCTGGAGGTTCTACGACTTCATCGGGGCCGGCGGCTGTCGGTTCATGTGTTCCTGGGCGACGGCCGATGACGAGATCGACGCCCTGCTGGCCGACGTGCGGGCGACGGCCGCCGCCTGACACCGCCGGCGAGCGGCCATGAGACGAGCGGCCGAAGAACGGCCGAGGACGGCAGGCGGCCTGAACCGCTCCCGGTGCACCGGCCGCTCCCTACGGCTTCCTGGCCGGCCGGGCGGTCGGCTTGCCCACGCTCACGGTGAACGAACGGCTCAGCGAGTGCCGCGGCACGCCGTTGTCGTGGCAGGTGACGGTGAGCTCACGCGACGCCGCCCGGCCCCGGGCGATGTTGGCCAGTGTCACGACACCGGTGCGTCTGTCGATGGCGAAACAGGCGTCGTCGTTCCCCGCCGTGATCTCGTAGGTGAAGATCGTGCCCGGCTCGGGATCCTCGGCCCTCCAGCGCCCGAGTGGCGTGCCGATGCGGACGTCCATCGGCAGGTCGACGTCCCCGGGCTGCGAGAGGCCGGTCAGCGGCTGGTTGTCGGTCCACTCCGGATACCCGCGCGCCGCCACGGCGTCCTTCACGGCCGGCGAGATCTCGGCACCGCGGCCCGGCACGCCGAGGCCGTACCGCTGGAAGTAGCGGTCGAGGTTCCGCCCGGTGGCGGTGCACATGAGGAGGTAGAAGCGGTTACGTTTGAAGTTCGGATCCTTGGCGTCGAGGGCGTCGAGTTCCGGATCCCGGCCCCCCTGCAGCGACAGCATCAGCCGGGTGAGCGCCGTCCGGTAGGCCGACCAGCCGAAGGCCTCGGCGAGGTTGAAGTAGAAGTCGTAGCCCGACGTGCGTCCGCAGGCGTTTTTCCAGGTGCGGCTGTCATCCGCCTGCGCCAGGAAGTCGGCCCGGTCCTTGAGCCGTCTGTCGGCGTTGTAGGTGCCGTGCACGTCGCCGTCCCACGCGGTGCGGTCGTGGATCAGCGTGTAGACCATCCCGGGCAGGAGGTTGACGTCCACCTCGGCGTGCGTCGGAATCACGAACGCGCCGTTGAAATTCGCCTGGAACGTGTGGCCGAGTTCGTGATACGTGCCCCAGTTGCCCTTCGTGACGGACGAGGCGAGTTCGGTCTCCGTGTCCACTCCCCAGCCGAGTTCGATCGGGTACTGGGCGTAGGCCGCGCCCGCGCTGACCTGGCGGTTCGTCGTCACGACCTCCGCCCGGCGGCGGAAGGGGCCGTAGCCGTAGTGGTCGTCGGCGAGGTTCATCACGGCGTCCCAGTGCCGGGCGACGGCACCGATGTCGTCGGTGGCGACGAGTTGGGCCCGTGGCACGTAGATCACCAGTTTCGGCGTGCGCACCAGGCCCCAGGGGGCCGGTTTGGCCCGCAGCGCGGGCCAGTCCGCCTCCGCGTCGACGCCGAGGGTGAAGGCCGGGGCTTCGAGCACGTTGGCGAACGTGACGTCGAAGGTGCCCAGGCGCGCGTGCGGCGGCACGAGGATCGTGATCAGTCCGCCGAGCGCGTGACCCGTCTCGACCCGCGGACTGTCGAGCGGCAGCCGACGCCAGAGCTTGGGATGCCTGTCCCACTTCGGCCTGTTGAAGATCGTGTCCTCCGAGCCGCCGATGTGCACCATGAGCCCCCGCGCCGCCCTGTCGCCGGGCAGCGTGATCGTCACTTTGTCGCCGGGGCCGGCGTACAGGCCGGTCTCGACCCGGGTCGGACGGTCGGGCGACTGCATCAGCCTCGCGGTGGGGCCGTCGCCGTCGACCGTGACGGTCCGCGTCACGCGGGGTGCCCCCTCCGCGGGCAGGCCCGGAATGTCGTGGGCGGCGGGGTGCACGAAGAGTGCGTCCGCCGCGAGCGCGTCGATCAGCCCCGACTGGTGGCGGACCATCAACGCCTCCACCGGCTGCTTCTCGACCAGGATCGGCTTCGCGCGCGTGGCCGCGATCCACCCGTAATGAGCGTGCAGGGCGGCGAGGCCTTCGGCCAGCGTGGGCAGGGACGGACGGGCGGCGAGGACTCGATCGATCGCCGCGCAGGCCACGCGTCGCTGCTCGAGCGTGAGGCGGCCCGGCTTCGCGAGGTCCTCGCGGATCGCATCGAGGGCATGGGAGGCCGAGTGGATGGCCGCGGGCGGCTCGGCGGCGACCACGAAGGAGTCGCCGTTGGCATAGCCGCCGCCGAAGGTGAGACCGAACGGCTCGAGCACCTGCCGGGCCCGGGCGAGATCCGCCTCCCTGAGCGCCCAGGGCGTGGAGCAGACCACGAGGCCGCCGCCCGCGGCCGCGAACGTGCGCATGCGTGCCGTCGCCTCGTCGGGGAGCGGTTCGTGGAAGTTGTACACGAACACGTCGCAGCCGGAGAGCGACAGCGTGCCCTTGCCACCGGGGGGCGACACGGCTTTGAGCCGAAAGCCGGCCCCCTGGAGGAATGCCGCCAGCTTGTCGGTGAGCAGCCCGACCGTGACCTGTCCGGGCTGCGTCTTGCGGGAGGCCCACACGATCGAGTTCACGAACAGCCGCGAGGTCGCGCCCGTGCCGCGGGCGTCGAAGAATCCGGTGTGGGCGGCCGCCACCATCCGCGCGGCGTTCGGCTTCACACCGTCGCCGAGGCGTCCCGCCGCCACCGCCGGCACCCCGTTCTTGTCGGCGAGCACGGGGAAGGACGCCCGGCCGAACACGGGCACCGACCCGAGCGTGCCGTAGCCGTCCGCGGTCTGGCCGGGCGTCTGGCCGATGATCTGGGCGTAATCGAGCGGAATCGTCGCGCCGGCCGCCGCCGGGACGGGGTCCTGGGCCGGAAGCGGCCGGCTGGCGAGGAGTCCGAGCAGGAATGCGGCGGCGGCTCGACCGAGTCGCGTGGGCTGGTTCACGGGATTACCTCCGGTCTCCGGCGAGATCGCTCAGATAGTGCTCGAGTCGGGTGTACCCGTCGGCGTGCACGGCGTTGCCGTCATGGGGATCGCCGGGATCGAGTCCGTGCTCGCGTTCCCAGGCATCGGGCATGCCATCGCGGTCGGTGTCGGTCGGCGTGGTTCCCGGCGCGAGCGTGGGCCAGCCACCAACCTGCGTCTGGCTGTCGATGCGGCGATGGCTGCGGTCCATGACCCCCTTGACGACCCGCCGGTCCGCCGCGTCGCGCACCCGGCTCGCGCCGGCCTCGGCCAGTACGAGCGCACAAGCCTCCTCGGCCGACTGCGTGCGGGGCCTGTCCGCCTCCGGAGTCACCTCCGTGGGTTCCTTGAACGTGTCCGGCGTGACGGCGCCGACATACTTGCCGCCCCGCACGCCCCACTGGAACGCGGCGTAGTTGTCGGTGCTCCACTCGGGCTTTCCCTCGAACACGTTCCCGGCGAGGTAGCCCGTGGTGACGTCGTGCGCCTCCGCCTTGGGCGCGATGGGCAGTGCCTTCGTGTAGGGCTTCGTGTCGGGACCCGGACGCCAGTAATTCCCGACGATGTTGAAGCGGCCGGTGGCGAGATTGCAGGGGCCTTCCCAGTTGTAGATCACGTTGTTCCGGAAGTCGAAGATCGAGTCGGGTGCGGACTGCGGGGGCGGGGAGCCGCCGAGCGTCGGATGGCGGTCGCGGCTGCTGAAGAGAAGGTTGTGATGGATCGAGACGGTTCCCTTGATCCTGCGGAACGACATCAGCATCGCGTGCGGCTGCCGCTTGTCATGCGTGCTGTCGTGGAGCGCCTCGCCGAACAGGCACCACTGCATGGTGAAGCGATCGGTCGCGTACACGTCCATGATGCCGTCGACGCCCCAGGTGGCCGTGACGTGGTCGAGGATCACGTCGCGGCAGGTTCCCTCCTCGGGGCCGAAGGCGAGGACGTCCTCCGACGTCTTCGAGGCGTCGCCGAGCCGAAACCGCATGTGGCGCACCACGAGGTCGGAGCAGCGGCGGAACTCGACCGCATGGTCACGGATGGCGATGCCGTCGCCGGGGGCCGTCTGGCCGGCGAGCGTCAGGCGCGACACGTTCTCGACCCGCAACTGCTTCTTGAGCCGGATCGTGCCGGCGACGTCGAAGACGACCGTTCGGGGGACGTCCGCTCGCTTGGTCCTGATCGCCTCGCGCAGGCTGCCGGGGCCGCCGTCGTCGAGCGTGGTCACGTGGTACACGTCGCCGCCACGGCCTCCCGCGGCGAAGCGGCCGAAGCCTTCGGCACCGGGGAACGCCGGCAGCGGATCGGCCGCATCAGCCGCCACGAAGGAGGAGACCGCCGCCGCCGCGACGATGCCGAGAATCGTCGTGGGACGTATCATCCGGCGGTTCCGTCGATGGACGTCGCCGGGCCGGATGCCGCGGACGCGACACGTCCGGCGGCGAACCGGGCCACGGGCCGACGGATCTCCGCGGGGCGAAGAGGTGCGATCGTGCATGCAACTGCTCCCCACCCCCGAGTTCTCGCCGCGGAATCGACCGGCCCCCCCCGTCGCACAGCCTACCGGCCGCCCGACCGGCGGGGAAGCCGGCGAACCACCGGTCGCGTCCGCGGTCGCGTCGGCGCGCAGCGGGTGGGTGGCGGTGGCCAGCGTGGTCGTTTCGCGAATCTGCACGAACCGACGGTGCGGGCCGAGGGCCGCCGCCATGCCGGGGAGGAGCCATGACGTCGAGCAGCCGGCGAACCGGTGCACCCGTCGACGTGGTGCTCGGCCCGGTCGCACCCGGGGAGTTTCCGGTGCTGCGCGGCCTGGCCGAGACGATCTGGCGGCAGCATTACCCCGCGATCATCTCGTCCGCCCAGATCGAATTCATGCTGGCAGAGCGGTTCTGCGACGAGGCCCTGCGGGCCGGCGTTGAGGCGGCCGACAGGTGGCTGGAAATGCTGCGGGTGTCGGGCACGCCCGTCGGCTACTGCGGCTATGAACTCGCGGGCATGCCCGGCGACGATCGCCACGTGCCCGCGGTGAAGCTCGGCCAGCTCTACGTGCTCGCATCGCACCGCGGCACGGGGCTCGGCGGGCTCATGCTCCGGCACATCGAGCGCCGTGCGCGGGACCTCGGTGGCCAATGGCTCTGGCTGCAGGTCAACCGGCACAACGGGGAGGCGATCGGCTTCTACCGGCGCAGGGGCTTCGACGTCATCCGGGAGGCGGTGTTCGAGATCGGGGCCGGCTTCGTCATGGACGACTACCTGATGGCGAAGCGCGTGGCCGACGGGCGGGCGGGCGGTGATCCTCGACGGCGGGGGTGAACGCCGGATCGGGCCGCGATCGAACGCGGACCGGTCGGATGGTGACGGTTGGGCCGGATGCGACGGGGCCCGTCCGGCGATCGGCGCGGCCGTCGGTCGCGCCGCCTTGCCTCGCCGCGGGCGGCAATTACCGTCGCGGCAGGGCTGCCCGAATCGCGCCGCTCGATCCGCACGCCCGTGCGGTCGCCGGCGTGTTCGGTGTTTCGTGTCGGCCCGCTGTGTCCTTCAGGTCATCGCCCCGCGTCATGGAGAATCTCATGCTTCGCACCCGTGCTCTCGTCGTCGGTCTTCTCGGCCTGCTTCTGCTCGTGTCGTCCACGCACTCGGCCCACGCGGCGAATGGGCTGCTGGCTCGGCTCAACAAGCCGATCGTCCCCGGAATGGCTCCCCTGCCGGGGCTGCCGACGGCCAGCCCGCTCGGCCTGATCGCGCCCCGGCTGAGCAACGCGGTGCTCGTGTTCCAGAAGGGCGGCCTGCGCACGCCTGCAGGACGCCTCAGCGGCCTCGGCGTCGTCTCGCCGCGGGTGAGCCCCGTGGCGGCTCTCGTGAGCATGCCCCCGAAGACGCGGCAGGCGGGACTGATGTACGGCCTCACCATCCTGTCGCCCCGTGCCGCCGTGCTCGTCGGCATGTTGCAGGGGTTCCGGGGGATGGCCGCGGGCCTCCGCTGAAGATCGACACACGGGAGCGGGGGAGATGGCGCGCGGTCCGCGTGCGCCATCTCCTCCGCGCGTGCCGCCCATGACACTGATCACGATCATCGGCCGTGGACACTCGGGCACCCGGGCGATCTCCCACACCCTGTATGCCAGCAACGTCTCCATGGGCAGGAGGATCAATCCATCGGGCGACCTCGTGCCCGCCGATGCGATGTACGACGCCTGCCGCCTGATGGCGAGGCACGTGCGTTGGCAGGGCGAGCTCCGCTGGGATTTCACCGGGCTGCACTCGATGGAGATCGATCCCGTGTTCATCGACCACATCACGACCTATCTCGGCACGGTGCTCGCCAGTCAGTCGGATGTGAAGGGCTGGAAGATCCCCGAGACGACGCTCGTGATCGTGCCGCATGACGTTGCCGTGGCGTCACCGAAAGCCTTCTCCCCTGCCGGTCCCGCGGATCGTGCCATGAAGATCAGCGTCGTCATCCTGGCCCACAATGCGTTGGGATACGTGTTCCAGACGCTGCGATCATTGCGGCGGCAGCGGGGCGTCGAATACGACGTCGTGCTGGTGGACAACGGCAGCGGGCCGCTCGGCGGCGTCGTGCTCGCCCTGTTCGGCTTCCTGTTCGGCGTCGAGACGTTCGTGCGATCGCGGACGAACCGGTTTTTTTCCGCCGGCATGAACATGGGGGCCCGCGCGGCTCCTCGTGCGGCCACCCACCTGCTGCTCCTGAACTCCGACGTCGAGTTTCAGGATGAGCGTGCCCTGGCCACGATCGGCCGTGTCCACGCGACGGGCGCCACCGGGTTGCGGGCGATCGACGATCACCCGGTCACGATCGCCGACGGCTTCTGTTTTCTCGTCGATCGCGATCTCTTCGATTCGATGGGAGAGCTGGACGAGCGGTTCCCGTGGACGCGAGCCATCACGAAACTGCAAGCCGACCTGCTCCGGGCCGGATTCTCGGTGCAGGCGATCCGTGAGCACCGGCGACTCCTCGTGCACTTCGGCGGCAAGAGCGGCACGGCGTGGAAAGCCGTCCACAGGAAAGTGGAGGTGGCGGAAGTAGCCGCGTGGTTCGAGGGCGTGCCTCCCGTCAGCGTCATTCCGGAAGTGCACCCGGCCTGAGGCCCGCGTGACGGGCCCCTGCCGAGACGCATGCCGGCCGCCTGGGCTCGCGTCGCCGCGGCATCGCCTCAGCGCTGCGTGCGCAGCACGTGCACGAGCAGCGCCGCCTGGAGGACCCCGGCGAGGACCGACGCGGTCGCCACGCCGATGACGACCCCCCAGAGCCCGAATCCCGCCGGAAACGCCAGCCACCAGCACAGCGGCACCATCAACGCCACGTAGCTGGCGGCGTGGATCGCGGTCGGTGCCCATACCACGCCCGCCGCCCGCAGGGCCATGGACGCCACTCCCTGCACCCCGTCGAAGATCGTCACCGGCGCCGTCGCGGCGAGCAGCGCCGCCAGGAGCGGCGCCAGCCGGGCGCCGTCGGCCGTGCCCTCCGCGTCGAGCCAGTGCCGCGCGAGCCAATGGCGGCCCGTCCAGATCGCCGCCGCCAGCAGCACCCCGATCACGAGGCTCACGGTCATTCCCAGCCGTGCGGCCCGCGCCGCGCCCGGCGAATCGCCACGGCCCCGGTGCTCCGCCACGCGCACGGCCGTCGCCGACCCGAGGCCGACGGCCACCATGAAGACGGCGCCGAGCACCTGCACGGCGATCCCCCACACCGATCCCGCATCCAGACTCACGAGCGCCGCGAACACGTGGGTGAGATTGAAGCTGCCCCACTCGGCGACGTTGGCCAACGCCGCCCCGTAGCCGAGCCGGTTCTGCCGGGCGAACTCCCCGCGGTCCGCGTGCCCGGCGACGCCGCACAGCGGCGTGAAGATTCCCGCCGCCACCAGGCCGGCGATCGCCATCGCCCCGCGCGACAGCGTGGTCGCCCAGGCCACACCGGTGGCCCCGTGCGTCGGCACCCAGGCGACGTCGAGACAGCCGTTGAGCAGGACGGCCCCCCAGCTGATCGCCGTCACCACGCCCGGCCGCCGCAGGGCCTCCAGGGAACCGGCCGTGGCCGCGAACGCCATCTGGAAGGGAAGCCCGTAGGCGAGGATGCGGGTGCAGGTCTCGGTCGCCGCGACCACGGGCTCGTCGAAGCCGAACGCGGCGATCAGCGGCCGTGCCGCCGTGATGCAGACCACCAGCGCCGCCACCCCGAAGGCCACCCCGACCGCGAGCCCCCGGCGCAGGATGCGGCCGGCCTCCGCCGCGCGTCCCGCTCCCGAGAGCTCCGCCGTGAGCACCTGCACCCCGGTCAGCAGACCGATCCCGAAGCCCATGGCCACCCCGAGGGGGAGCCAGGCATTGAGCACGAAGGGGAGCTCGCCGGGGCGGCAGCGGCCGAGCACGATCGCGTCGGTGAGCCCCATGAGGATGAAGCTCGCCCGCGTCGCCGCGACGGGCAACGCCAGTCGCACCAGATCGACGGCATCGGCGAGACGGAGGAACGTCCCGCCCCGGTCACCGCCCCCGTCCGCTGCCGTGCCGTCGTCAGCCACGCGGGACACCTGCGACGCCCCGCTCGGGTCGAGGTCGCTCCGCGCCCAACTTCATCGACCGCAATCGCAGCGCGTTGGCGACGACCGACACCGAGCTGAGGCTCATCGCCGCTGCGGCGATCATCGGGTTGAGCAGCAGGTGGCTCGACAGGGGATAGAGCACGCCCGCGGCGAGCGGCACGCAGACGGCGTTGTAGGCCAGTGCGAAGAACAGGTTCTGCCGGATGTTGCGCATGGTGCAGCGGCTCAGCTCGATGGCCTTGACGATGCCCCGCAGGTCGCCCTTGACCAGCGTGATCCCGGCCGACTCCATCGCCGCGTCGGTGCCGGTCCCCATGGCGATGCCCACGTCGGCTTCCGCCAGGGCCGGCGCGTCGTTGATGCCGTCGCCGGCCATCGCCACGCGGCGGCCGTCGGCTTCGAGCGACCTGACGAGAGCATGTTTTCCCTCGGGAGTCACTCCGGCGCGAAACTCGTCGATGCCGAGCGTGCCGGCCACGGTGCGGGCCGTCTGCTCGCTGTCGCCCGTGAGCATGATGACCCGCAGGCCGAGGGCGTGCAGGCTGCGCACCGCGTCGGCCGCCGACTCCTTGATCGGATCCGAGACGGCGATGATGCCCGCGAGTCGGCCGTCCACGGCGACCCGCATCACCGTCCGTCCCTGCCGCTCGAGGGCGTCGGCTTGCTCGTCGAGCGTGGCGAAATCGGTGATGCCCTGCTCGGCGATCCAGGCACGCTTGCCCACCAGCACCTCCAGCCCGTCCACGGTGCCGCGTGCGCCGCCGCCGGTCACCGACGCGAACCTGTTCGCCAGCGGCACCGCCAGGCCTCGCTCCCTGGCCCCCGCCACGACCGCCCGCGCCAGCGGATGCTCGCTGCTCTGCTCGACGCCCGCCGCGACCCGCAGGAGCTCCGCTTCCGTGACCGGGGCGACCGCGGTGCATGCGGTGAGCGCCGGGCGGCCGGCCGTGAGCGTGCCCGTCTTGTCGACGACGACCGTATCGACCTTCTCCAGCCGCTCGAGCACGTCCGCGCTCTTCACGAGCACACCCTCGCGGGCACCCCGGCCGATGCCCACCATGATCGACATCGGCGTCGCCAGGCCGAGTGCACACGGGCAGGCGATGATGAGCACGGCGATCGCGTTCACGAGCGCCCACGCCAGTGGCGGCTGCTCCGGGGCGGCGATGGCCCAGACGAGGAACGTGAGGGCCGCGATCGCCAGGACGGACGGCACGAAATAACCCGCCACCGAATCGGCGACCTTCTGGATCGGGGCCCGGCTCCGCTGGGCGTCCGCCACCATCCCGATGATCCGGGAGAGCATGGTGGCCTGGCCAACCCTGTCGGCGACCATCATGAACCCGCCCGCCTGGTTGAGCGTGCCGCCGATCACGGCGTCGCCGGGTCGTTTTTCGACGGGCATCGGCTCGCCGGTGATCATCGCCTCCTCGACCGAACTTTCCCCCTCCGTGAGCCGTCCATCGACCGGGACCTTCTCGCCCGGCCGCACACGCAGGATGTCTCCGACGCGCACCTCGTCGAGGGGCACCTCCAGCTCCCGGCCGTCCCGCACGACACGGGCCAGTGGTGGCGCGAGCGACAGGAGCTCACGGATCGCGGCGCCGGTGCGGTGCCGTGCCTTCAGTTCCAGCCATTGTCCGAGCAGCACGAGCGTGATGATCACGGCCGCGGCCTCGAAGTAGACCGGCACGCCGCCGGCGTGCCGGAACTGGTGCGGGATGAGCCCGGGAAACGACACCGCCACGACGCTGGCAAGATACGCCGCGCTGGTGCCGATGGCGATGAGGGTGAACATGTTGAGGTGGCCCGTGACGAGCGACCTGAAGCCGCGCTCGAAGAACGGCCAGCCTGCCCAGAGCACGACGGGCGTGGCGAGCAGCAGCTGCAGCCAGTGGCTCGTCGCCTCTCCCAGCAGGCGGTCCACGGGCACGCCGGCCATCGGCAGCATCGACAGCAGAAACACGGGAAGCGTGAGCGCGGCGGCGATCCACAATCTCCGGGCCATGCTGCGCAGTTCGGGATCGTCCTCGCCGGTTCCGGCCTGGAGCGTCTTCGGCTCGAGATCCATGCCGCACTTCGGGCAGGCGCCGGGACCGATCTGCTCGATCTCCGGGTGCATCGGGCAGGTGTAGACGGCGTCCGCGCGGACGGGGCCGGCAGCGGCGGCCGGTCGGTGGGACGAGCAGCAGGAGGGCGGCGCGTCGGCCGCCGGCTCGCCCAGGAACCTGCGGCGGCAGGATTCGGAGCAGAAGGCGTAGGTGACGCCGTCGCGGACCGCACCGACGGCAGTCCGTTCGTCGACGGTCATGCCGCAGACCGGGTCGATGGCCATGGTGGTGGGAATGCTC
>Ga0214917_10002590_pt1 | contig 21798 bp, 19 predicted proteins | sample LL_1208_BB_MetaG_FD_177983 | JGI IMG/M metagenome (GOLD analysis project Ga0214917, IMG submission 177983) | Freshwater microbial communities from Lake Lanier, Atlanta, Georgia, United States - LL_1208_BB | ecosystem: Environmental > Aquatic > Freshwater > Lake | place: USA: Georgia | collected...
CTTGAAGTGGCTGCAAAACTTCAGACGGTACAATCGCTACGTCAGAAGTTAGAAGATGAGTGGTTGGAGCTCAGTGGAAAAATCAGCGAATAAGCATCTTCGCCTTGATGCGCTTGCTGCAATCTCAGGAGTGATGATTGCGCTTCAGGCTCGCGCTAACGGTGAACTTTCACATCGCCTGGATAATGCGCCACAAGCAGCGCTCATTTCGTTCTCATCCGGACTTTTCTTTGTGGCGATTTATGCGGCATTAAGCCCTGCGGTAAAGGCAGGACTCTCACGACTTCGCAGCGCAGTTCGCAATGGCGACATCCCGCGTTGGCGCTTATTGGCCGGCGCTTTGGGTGGCTCATTTGTGGCGATCCAAACCAGCGTCGTTCCTCTTATTGGCGTGGCTGTTTATTCGGTCGCATCAATCGCTGGCCAAACTGCGACCTCACTCATCGTTGATCGAATCGGGCTTACGGGTGGCGGGCCTAAACTCATTTCCCCACGCCGAGTTGGTGCTGCGCTAATAACGGTTTTCGCAGTTCTGGTTTCTGTTGCAGACAAGATCGAAGCTCACTCATTTTCCTTCTTTGCCGTTCTTTTAGCAGTGTTTGCAGGGGCGCTTGTGGGTATTCAGCGGGCTCTCAATGGACAAATCAATGAGCACTCAAACCAGAGTTATGCAACCTCGCTTTTGAATTTCATCACAGGCACTACTTTCTTGGCTATTTTTATCTTAATTCTTATTCTTTTTAGACGCATTGAATTACAGCCGCTACCGAATGGGCCTTGGTGGATCTACACCGGTGGAATCATCGGCGTCATTTATATAGCTTTCACATCGTTAATCGTGCAACATCTTGGAGTTCTAACCTTCACCCTCTTTAGCGTTGGTGGACAACTTTTTGGTTCGTTACTACTCGATCTCTATGCACCGAGCAAAGGCGTCAGCGTTAGTTGGTATCTTGTCACTGGCATTGCAATGACATACATCGGGGTCGTAGTAGGTGGCGCCCGTCAGTCACGTTTGGAGCGCAAGTAATTCTTAATTGTTAGCGCAATCGTCAAGATAATAAAGAACGCAGCAATCGCACGCGAAGAATCTTTAAGTGCTGGAATTGATGCGGCAAAATATCCCAAAGTTGTTATTCCAACTCCCCAGAGAAATGCACCAAGTGCATTTGCGGCGAGGAATTTGTAGTAATTCATTTTGCCGATTCCCGCGATAGGTGGCATGAAAGTGCGGATCCATGGGTAGAAGCGAGCCAAGATGACAGCGCTCCAACCATATTTGTCGTAGAAATTTTCGGCACGAGCAATCATGCGTTCTATGCGCGGTGATGAATGGCGTTCAAGGTAAGAACGTCCGTATTTACGCCCTAGAACGTAGCCAACTTGGTCGCCAAGAAATGCCGCGATGAAGATGATTGCTACGAGGAACACGATGTTCGTGTCATCGCGAGTTGCTGCAACTAAACCGGCAGCGAAGAGAATGGAATCCCCGGGTAAGAAAAATGCGATAAGTATTCCGGTCTCAATAAAAACTATCGCGCCTAATGCTAGGTAGATTAAAAAAGGCGTTGAAGTATCGAGGTACTGCTGTACCCAGTCAGCAATCGACAATTAGCAGCTCTCCTTGACGGCATCGGCGACAGCTTTGACGACGTTGGGATCGAAGACGCTCGGCACTATAAAGGACGCATTGAGTTGTTGTTCCGTAACACAAGATGCGATGGCATTTGCACAAGCAACGAGAAGTTCATCAGTGATCTTTGAAGCACCAGCGTCGAGAAGACCGCGGAAGATTCCCGGGAATGCAAGAACGTTATTGATCTGATTTGGCTGGTCACTACGTCCCGTCGCAACGACTGCGGCGTGCTTGCGCGCTAAGACTGGATCAATCTCTGGATCTGGATTTGCGAGTGCGAAGACAATTGCATCCTTGGCCATCGATTCGACGGCTGATTCGCTCACCACATTTGGCGCGCTTACACCAATAAAAATGTCTGCACCTTTCAGTGCCTCATTTAGGTTTCCTTCAAATTGATTGGGATTGCAATGTTCGACAAACCATTTTCGCATATCGTTATTGGCAGCACTTTTCCGATTTATAACGCCAGTGCTGTCATAACCGATAATGTTTGTTGCTCCAGCCAACATTAGTAAACGCGCGATGGCGGTACCGGCTGCACCTGCGCCACTTAAAACGATTTTTGTTTTAGAAAGATCCTTCTTCACTTGTTTCAAAGCATTTCTCAATGCAGCAAGAACGACGACGGCTGTTCCATGTTGATCATCATGGAAAACAGGGATATCCAAAAGTTCACGCAGACGAGCTTCGATTTCAAAACAACGAGGTGCAGAGATATCTTCGAGATTAATTCCGCCATAGACAGGCGCGATTAACTGGACAGTGCGGACAATCTCATCAACATCCTGGGTATCAAGACAGACCGGCCATGCATCTACATCAGCAAATCTTTTGAAGAGTGCCGCCTTCCCCTCCATCACTGGAAGTGCAGCAGCCGGTCCAAGATTTCCCAGACCAAGGACAGCAGAACCATCCGTGACGACCGCGACGGTATTTCGTTTAATCGTTAAGCGGCGGGCATCAGATGGGTCTTTGGCGATCGCCTGACAGATGCGCGCAACTCCAGGAGTGTATGCGCGGGAAAGATCATCACGAGTCTTCAACGGCACTTTTGATTGAACTTCAAGCTTTCCACCAAGGTGAAGCAAGAAAGTTCGATCTGAAACTTTACGAACTTTCAAGATAGGAGACGCGCTTAGTGCGACAGTTATTTTTTCTGCATGATCGGCGTCGATTGCATTGCAGGTTACATCGATTACAACATTATCTAATTGCGAATCTGCGACGTCGAGCGCAGTAATAGTTGCGCCTTCGCGGGAAATGATTGTGGTGATTTCAGCTACAGGTTGAAATTCTGGGCGCCCCTCAACGCGGATTGTGATGCCATAACCTGGGGATGTGGTTGCCATTTAGACGACTCCGTAAAGTCGATCTCCTGCATCGCCCAAGCCAGGGACGATATATCCATGTTCATTGAGCTTCTCATCCATCGCACCAGTAACGATTGTGATGGGGAAATCTGAATTTGAAAACGCACGTTCAATTGTTTTAACACCTTCAGGTGCAGCAAGCAAGCAGATTGCAGTGATGTCTTGAGCACCGCGTTCGATAAGGTAATTCAAGGCGGCTACCAAGGTTCCACCAGTTGCTAGCATCGGATCCAGTACATAACACTGGCGCCCACTTAAATCTTCAGGTAAGCGATTTGCATACGTCGATGCTTGTAGTGTTTTTTCATCACGGACCATTCCGAGGAAACCAACATCAGCACTTGGTAGCACCCGCATCATGCCTTCAAGCATTCCAAGACCAGCACGCAAAATTGGAACGACTACTGGGCGAGGAGTGGAGAGCGTGGCGCCATCGGTCGGAGCAACGGGAGTCTCAATCCGAACCTTCGTAATCTTCACTTCACGCGTTGCTTCGTATGCAAGGAGCGTTACAAGCTCTTCCACAAGGTGTCTAAAGACTTGAGAATTAGTGTTCTTATCGCGAAGTACCGTCAATTTATGAGTTACAAGCGGGTGATTTACGACCTGTACTTTCATGGCGACACTTTACTACCAGTCATAACGATGGAACTATGTGGCATTGCATTTCTTTGGCGCGGGGAGGTGTGAGATGGAAGACGAAACCCTTGAGTTTGCACTTCTTGCCTGGCGCGATGATGGCCGCTGGCGAACCTCACAACTGCCTGACGATGCCACTACAGATATCGGTGTTGTGCTTGATGCATTACGCGCGCAACAAGTTGATGGTGGAGCAATCGCGATGTTATCCATTGATGATCAGTTCTTCATCATCATCCGCCAGATCGGTGCCAAGATGCAGATGGTTTTAAGTGATGTCATGACTGCACTGGATTATGAAATCGCTGCTGAAGTCCTAGAACTTAGCGATATCGATTTTCCGGAAGAAGATGATGCCAATGAACCGGCAGGCGACCTCAATATTTTCGCTGATTTAGGTTTGGATGTGATGGAACTACAGATGATCTGCGATGATGATGAGATGTATCCAGATGAACAACTTGAAGTGATATCACGTCGCATTGGTTTTGGCGATGAGTTCGTGGAATTGGTGGAAAAACTTTAAATGAACTTTGAACGGGCAATGCACGTCGCTTTGGAGCGCGCGCGCTTTGGTGCGACCGCAAGTGGTGATGTTCCCGTTGGTGCTGTCATACTCAATAAGAATGGCGAAATCATCGCACTTGGTAACAATCAACGAGAGTTATTGCGTGATCCATTAGGACACGCAGAAATCGTCGCAATTAAGGCTGCTGCTCGCTCACTCGGCTCATGGCGTCTTGATGAATGCACGTTAGTTGTGACGCTTGAACCATGTGTCATGTGTGCTGGCGCAATTATGCAATCCAGGATTCCACGCGTTGTTTTTGGTGCATGGGATGAGAAGGCTGGAGCTGCAAGTTCAATGTGGGACCTACTACGAGATCCGCGCGCTCTTCATAAAGTTGAAGTTGTTCCTGATGTATTGAAAGAAGAGTGCGCTGCGCTACTGAAAGAGTTCTTCCTCGAACAGCGAAATTAGAAGTTCCTAGAACCTCGCGTATAGTCGCCCACGGTGGCGTGTCCGAGCGGCCTAAGGAGCGCGCCTCGAAAGCGCGTGTTGGGGAAACTCAACCGTGGGTTCAAATCCCACCGCCACCGCCAGTTACTTAACTCGTAAAACTCGCTTCAATCCCCATGCTGTTACCAAGAACATCGCTTCTATTACGATTTTCTTCGACATTTTGCTGACACCATTCACGCGTTCTTTGAAGGTGATTGGGACTTCTCTTATGACCGCACCGGCTTTATGTGCGGCACGAGTCATCTCAATCTGGAATGAATACCCCTCGCTACGAATGTGCCCCAAGTCAATCTTGCGCAAGATGCGCGAAGAGTAAATTCGAAAACCTGCTGTTGAATCGTGGACGCCCATTCCCAACATGATTCGCACATATCTGTTTGCAATCCGTGAGAGACGTTCACGTGAGCGAGACCAATTAATAGTTTTGCCACCCTTAATCCATCGACTACCAATTACAAGATCAATCTCTGGATCCATTGTTTTCACATCCATCATGCGAAGCAGGTCCGAAACTTGATGTGATCCATCAGCATCCATCTCGATCACTTCATCAAAGCCTTGGTCAAGCGCCCAAAGAAAAGCCATACGGTAAGCACTACCTAGCCCCGATTTCTTTTTACGTTCAATCAGATGTAATCGAGGATTCGTCAACATCAACTCTTTGCATATCGATGCGGTTCCGTCTGGCGAACCATCGTCTATTACTAGTACTTCATCCCCAGATAATGCTGTAAAAAGTTGACTTAGAATTAGGTCTATATTCCCTTCCTCGTTATAAGTTGGAATTACAGCCAATCTACGAATCACTAGCCGATTTCCTAAATGTCACAAACTTCATGATGAAGAAGCTGATGGGAGCAGTGAAAGCAGCGGTGCCAACTTTTGCTGGAAGTGGGTGTAATCCAGAATGAATCAAAAATGAAACCAGTGACGTTCCGAGGAATAAGAAGACGAAGAAGAAGATGAGATAAATCAAGGTTGATTGCTTATGGCTGCGGTCGCTGGAAAAGGACCAGTGATAATGGGAAAAGTAGTTAAAGGTTGTGGCGATAGTGCCTGAGAATAAATTAGATACCACTGCGATCTCCGTAAAGTGAAATGCGGTCAAGAAGAGACCAGTATCAATGAGGAATGTCGCAGAGCCCACAATGAACCAACGCGCGGCGCTAACATTCAAAACCTTCTTTAGCATCAGACTCTGATCTCGTAAGAAGGATTGAGGATGGTTAGGGCACCATTCTGTTCGCCGACCATTCCTTCGGCAATCATCAACGAACCAACATCAAGTCCCGCGATCTCGCGCCGGCCAAGGAACTGCAAGGTGACTCCACCTGTCTCATCCCAAATTTCAACTTCGAGAGTTGGTGCCGAATCCATCGCAGCGGGACGTATCGCAGTCACACGTCCTGTGACATGAGCACGTTTACGCCACGAGATTTTGCCAATAGGTGTCACCTTCTCTTCATAGTGACTTACGGGTCCGGAAGGAAGTGTCCATGCAGATTGTGCGCGCGCGGGAAGTTCGGATTTTTCTTCAGCCTCGACAACTTCAGGAGCATGTTGAATCGGAGCGGTCCCAGAGATCATCTTGTCGATATCGAAAGGAACAATCGTTGCAACAACGCGTGGTAATTGTGAAATAGGACGCGCGATTTCTTCCGCCGTTTGATCATGAAGTAAACGGCCTAGAAAACCACGGTAAGCGCGACGCGGAAGAAGCAATGTTAATTCGACATCCGGTTTTTGGGTGTGACGAATGGCGTAATCCAGCGCAGCATTTGGAAGGCGACGATCTGGACAGTCGATAAATTCAATGGGGACATCATCTACACCGTGATTAGACATCCAGTCTTCTTTGATCTGTTCAGCACGGCGATCATCAATAACAAAATGAACTGCGTGAAGCGAACGAGGGTTCAGTGATCGTGCATAGCGAATAGTCGCAACTGTGGCGAGGTCGACTGAATCAACAAGGACAGTGACATCATGACGGGTGATTGAGAGCGCTCGTTCTTGTTCCTTCTTTACAAAGAGCGCATTTCGTTCGGCGTCGTAGCGCTTACGTAATCTCAAGAAAGATGCAGTAAGAATTGGTGCGAGAAGAAGTACAACCCATGCGCCTTCAGTAAATTTCACGACAGCGAAAATAATCACGATAACTAACGCCAAGCTTCCAGCAAGGCCGTTGATGGCAAATTTCAACTTCCAATTTCCATCTCGGTTCTTGTAATTGTGTTTAGCCATTCCAAGACCAGAGAGAGTAAAGGCAGTGAAAACTCCAAGGGCATAAAACGCGACGAGATACGAAACTGAACCTTGGGTGGCAAGGACGAGAATCAGCGCTGCCCCTGACAAAACGATAATTCCGTTGGAGAAATTGAGTTTATGTCCGCGCTTGGTAAGCCACTTTGGCAAGTAACCATCTGCAGCCGCATAGTTCACGACGATTGGGAATGCGCTAAATGTTGTGTTGGCGCCAGCAAAGAGAATCAACATAGTGGCTGCTTGCACGATGATGAAGAACGCAGAGCCAAATGCGCCATCGCCAAGAATGGTGGATGCGACTTGAGAAATGACGGTAGGAGTTTCACTTTCATAAGGAACGGCCAAGATGCGGTGCGCAAAATACGAAACTCCGAGGACAAGTGAACCAAGGATCAAACTCATCATTACAAGCGTCCGCTTTGCGTTGACTGACTCTGGGCTCTTGAAAAGTCCTACTCCATCAGCAATCGCTTCCAAGCCAGTAAGAGATGAACCACCATTTGCAAAAGCGCGCAGCAAGATAAATATCGCAGCTGCAGAGAGCAACCCTTGTTCGGCTCCGATTTCGATTGCACCTGGCGCCATCGGGTTGAGTTGGGGCAAACCGGTTGTGAGTTCGCGATAGATACCGATTCCGAATACAACGAACATGGAACCAGCAAATAGATAGGTAGGAAGAGCAAATGCGCGACCAGCTTCTTTTACACCACGCAAGTTTCCATACGCCAATAGCGCAATGACCACGATGCACATCTCGATCTTCCATGGCGCAAGTTCTGGGAATGTTGAAACAATCGCAGCCACTCCCGCCGCAGTCTGAATTGCAAGTGTGACGATGTAATCCAAGATCAAAGCAACAGCCGCGATTTGGGCGACGACCGGTCCGAAGTTATCGCGGGAGACGATGTAGGCGCCGCCAAATTGGGTGTACACCGAAATCACGTTTCGATAAGACAGAGTGATAATTAAGAGAACAGTGAGCACCACAAAAGTCATTGGCATCAAAAGGGTGTAAGCCGCAAGGCCAAATGCGGGCAGTAAAGCTACGAGAATCTGTTCGGAACCATATGCAGAAGATGAGATGCAATCAGAGGACAAGATGCCTAGCGCGTAACGTTTTTTCAAACGTTGGTGGCTTAGTGTGTGGCGATTGAGTGGATTTCCAAGTAACGATTTCTTCAGACGGTAGGAGAAAGGGTCCCGCAAGTGTGCGTGCTCTTGAAGCGCCTTGGGGGTTGGCGCATCATCGGTCCAGGATTTAGCCACGGTAGTACGCCATTCTACGCCCCCCGTTTTCACGCGTATGCTCTGCCTTATGCAGCTTAAAACCGATCTCTATATCGATGGTAAGTGGGTAAAAGGTAACGGCTCAGTTCCGGTCTATGACCCCAGCGATGGAAGTGTTATCGCTGAAATCCAAACTGCAGGCGAGAAAGAGTGTGATGCTGCGGTTGAAGCAGCTTTCAAAGCATTCCCAGAGTGGTCAAAGACAGCACCGCGATATCGCGCTGAAATCTTGCGCAAAGCATTTGAAATTATGGTTGCTGAAGCTGACCAACTTGCCGAACTTGTGTCTCGCGAAAACGGCAAAGTAGTTACCGATGCAAAGGGTGAAATTCTCTACGCAGCAGAATTCTTCCGTTGGTTCTCCGAAGAAACCGTCCGTGTTCAAGGTGATTTCCGCAAAGCCCCTAGCGGCGATAAGCGAATTCTTGTAACGCACCAACCAATTGGCGTTTCCTTACTTATTACGCCATGGAATTTCCCTGCCGGGATGGCAACTCGAAAAATCGGCCCTGCGATTGGCGCTGGTTGCACCGTCATTCTCAAACCAGCTATCGAAACGCCACTTACTGCGATGGCCATTATCGATATTCTCGAACGAGCCGGCGTTCCTAAAGGCGTCGTCAATCTTGTAACTCCAACTCCAGCCGGACCGATGGTCAGCCGCATGCTCCACGATCCTCGCGTCATGAATCTTTCTTTCACTGGTTCTACTGAAGTTGGTCGCGTGCTTTTGAAAGAAGCATCAGATCGAGTAATTCGTTGCTCGATGGAACTCGGTGGTAACGCACCGTTCGTTGTTCTTGATGATGCAAATATCGATGACGCGGTTAAAGGTTTAATGCTCGCAAAAATGCGCAACGGTGGCGCTGCATGTACCGCGGCAAATCGCATCTATGTCCATAAGAAGATTGCTGAAGAGTTCACAAACAAGTTTGCAAAAGCAATGTCGGAATTGAAGATGGCACCTGGCCGCGAAGCTGGCGCCCAACTTGGCGCAAGTGTTTCTATTAAGGAACGCGACAAAATTGCCCAACTCGTTGAACTCTCAGTCAAAGGTGGCGCAAAAGTAGAAACTGGCGGCATCATGCCTGAAGGCCCGGGTGCGTTTTATCCACCAACCGTCCTCACTGTTGATAAATCAAATGAAATTCTCAAGTACGAAGTCTTCGGACCCGTCGCTCCTATCGTCACTTTCGAAAGCGATGATGAAGCAATCGCGCTCGCTAATGACAGCGACTTCGGTTTGATCTCTTATGTCTATTCCAGCGAACTTGGTCGAGCAATTCGCGTGGCTGAAGCTATCGATTCTGGAATGGTTGCGATCAACCGCGGAATGATCTCCGATCCTGCTGCGCCATTTGGTGGAAACAAGCAATCAGGCTTGGGACGCGAAGGTGGCTTCGACGGAATCCATGAGTTCTTGCAGACCAAGTACATAGGCGTCGATATTTAGAGATTTGGAAGAATTTTTTCCTCTGCAACCCATCGACCAAACGGCAATGCACTAGTCCAGCCGGGAGAGACCGCATTGAGTACGTGGGTTGAGTTTTTGTAATTCTCAACAATGAAATCTTGTTCCAGTTTTCCAGTCTTAATATTTACTAATTGGGATCTAATTCCTGGTGGTTTCTTCTGCCAATTTTTAACTGCCATTGCACTAGGCACAAGAGAAACTGATTCTGAAACTAGCGATTTTTCGCGGAGCTTAGGTAATTCAAACTTTAGAATTTTTCCAAAGTCGTGTGCTTCTCCACGAATCAGCGCTGCGGTCGCAACTAAAGCCTGTCCAAAGTCGGCAATCGACCAACCTTCAAAGAGTGAATATTGCTCGCGTCCAAGGATGGGAATAGCTGTCGGACCAATCTTCACTTTCCCATCGAGAGTTAAAGTGAAATGCACTCCAAGAAATGGATTGATGGGATGGGGAACTGGATAAACCAATCGCTTCAATGACAATTGCTTTTGAGAAGTTGCTCTATAGACTCCCATGAATGGAACCATGGCGAACTCTTTTGCCAGGCCGAGACGTCGGGCAAGACGATCAGATTGCGCTCCAGCGGAGTTGACCACCCACTTTGCTTTGTGTACTCCAACAGTCACCTCACCATGATTTTCTGAAAGCTTCACACCAGCTCCCAGCTCGATGTGACCACCTAATTGGCGAAATTTCTCCACCATTGCGGTAGAGACTTGTCGGGGATCTGAAATTGCCGTGTTTGGCGACCAAAGAAAACGATTATGAGTTAGTGCAAGCGGTTCGAATTTTTCCAAATGTTTTTCTTCAAGCAGCTCAAGCGCAACTCCATTGCTAATTCCGCGCGAATAAAGAAGGTCTAGTCGAGAATCTTCTTCGGCATCGCGGGCAACAACTACTTTTCCCGTTTCAATCACTGGAATGCGGTTTTCACGACATAAAGCACGTAACTCAAAGTTGCCTTCACGACAGAATTTCGCTTTGAGTGAATCTGGAGAGTAATAGAACCCTGCGTGTAGCACTCCAGAATTTCGGCCACTCGCATGTTGTCCGGCTTTATCTTCCTTCTCAAGAATCGTGACCCGTACCCCAGGTCGCGATTTCAAGACGGCGGTGCCGATTGAAAGACCAACAATTCCGGCACCAATAATCAAGACATCGGATTCAGTTGAACTCGTCATGAGCATCACTCTCTAGATAAAAGGTCCTGGCGGAGGATGAGGGATTTGAACCCTCGATAGGTTTCCCTATACACGCTTTCCAAGCGTGCGCACTCGGCCGCTATGCGAATCCTCCAGGAGTGATTAATACTAATCGAAGAGTTCCTAGTCTCTCAACTTTCCAGAATCTTGATTCGACGCGTAAAATTAGATTAATGATTCAATTTTGGAAAAGGAGTCAACGAAGGTTTTCTCCCATGATTTTGGGACGCTCACTCCGAGACCGATTGTACAGTATTTGGATATATTGACGGAGTGACAATCAAAGCCATTCCGAAAATTGCTTTTTTTCTAGATAATTCGAAAATTGCAGATGTAGATTTTACAGAAGTTGAATTAGGTAATCCAGGTTGTGGTGCCTCAGAATTTGTTATTGTTCAAGTCGCGTCAGGTTTATCTCGAAGAGGACACAAAGTAGTTTTGTACGTTACCGAAAAAGGAAGATTTCCTAATCTTTTGAAGGTTATTAAAGTCTCAAGCTTGGAGCAAGCATTTATGAAAAGTATTGTTGCCAATGAGTTTCTTGTGCACAGACTTGAAATTTCATCGAATTCTTTAGTTTATCAAAAATTGTCAAGCATTGACGACCTTAAAGCTATACCATGGCTTCAACTGACCCCCTCTCAAAGTCTAGCTAGGAAACTAGCCGCAGAGCCTGCCGTTGTTTCAGCAATTGCCGTTGGAGCAAATCAGGTCACAAGAATGAGAGACAATCCACTTTTCCCGAAATTATATTTGATAAGTAATCCGATAGCGAAACCAAATCATTTTCAAAATAGGGAATTAGAGCCAGCAAATCAAGTTGTATTCGTAGGAGCACTGACCTCTGCAAAAGGTTTCCATATTTTGGCAGATCAATGGGCGAAAATAAGGGCTCAGGTCCCAGATGCAAGATTGAAAGTAATTGGTTCGGGACTTCTCTACGATAAGCACAAAAAGCTGGGAGCATTCTCCTTGGCGGAGAGCAACTATGAAAAGAGAATATTCAAAAAACTCGATTATTTCGATGACTCTGTTGAGTTTCTCGGCACGGTATCTGATCCACGACGAAAAAATGAATTAATAGCACAAAGTAAAGTTGGAGTTGTAAATCCTTCTGGACAGACTGAAACATTTTGTGTAGCTGCCGCCGAAATTCAGAGCTTGGGAGTCCCAATCGTTAGCATTAGAAGATTCGGATTACGGGATACCGTTAAAAATAAAAAAACGGGACTTCAGTATTACTCGCCAAAAAGACTACATAGGTATATCGTCAAGTTGATGCGGGATGAAGAATTGAGGAATCGACTGGGCAAGAATGGTCCAAACTGGACAGCCAAATATGAATTAGAAAACATACTGGATGAATGGGAAGAATATCTAACCGCACTTGAGGGTCGGACCCACTCAAGTTTGAATTGTCCGCGTGCGTCTAGTCCAAAAATACAGTACATTCTCGCTTCGGCAAATGGGTTGATATTGAGTGCTTTTAAAGGAAAATGGCCAACGCTCGTTGAAATTTATGACTTCTTTCGATTTAAGGTAAAACGCCTACTGCGTAGTCGCAGTTAGAGAATTAGCGGAGATTTTGTATTTGCTTTTCTCATGGCTATCACTAGAGTTTTATTCAGATCCTCCGTGCGGCATTACCGTGCCGAACTCCCCCAGGGCTGGAAGGCAGCAAGGGTAGGCCCGCTCTAATGGGTGTGCGGGGGATCCTTACAAAAGTGCTTGTTAGGTAAGGAGGTCGATATGTCACTCGCGTTGTATCGCAAGTATCGCCCCTCCATTTTTACTGACGTCATTGGCCAAGAACATGTCACTGTTCCTCTTTCAAATGCTTTGGAATCTGGTCGCATTCATCATGCATATTTATTCTCGGGTCCGCGCGGATGCGGAAAAACTTCAAGCGCTCGAATCATGGCGCGATCACTTAATTGCGAAAAAGGTCCAACTCCCAATCCATGCGGAAAGTGCCAGTCCTGCACTGATTTAGTCGCTAACGGTCCTGGCTCTATTGATGTCATCGAACTTGATGCGGCGACTCACGGTCTTGTTGATGATGCACGCGACTTACGCGATAAAGCTTTCTTCGCTCCCGTTAAATCCCAATACAAGATTTACATCATCGATGAGGCGCACCAACTTGGGCAAGGCGCTGCTAATGCGCTTTTGAAAGTTGTCGAAGAGCCGCCCCCACATGTTCTCTTTATTTTTGCTACCACCGAACCAGAAAAATTAATCTCAACAATTCGCTCACGTACCCACCACTACCCATTCCGATTGGTTCCACCCGGAATCTTGGGCGAGCACCTTGAAAAAGTCTGCGCTGCTGAAAATGTGAAAGTAGAGAAAGGTGTGATTCCGCTTGTGGTTCGCGCATCTGGCGGATCAGTCCGTGATGCACTATCGGTTCTTGGCCAACTCCTTGCTGGCGCTGGAAAAGACGGAGTTACATACGAAATAGCTGTCCAACTCCTTGGTTATACCGATGGCGCGCTCCTTGATGATGCGATTGATGCGATTGGTGCGCGAGATACCGCCACTTTGTTTAAGACAATTGATGTTTTGGTGGAATCTGGTCACGATCCGCGACGTTTTGCTTTTGATTTACTGGAAAGACTCCGTGATTTGGTAATTGTGGAAGCTCTCGATGAAGGAGCAAGCTCGGTACTTCGCGGGTATCCCGAAGACCAACTAGCACGTATGCGCTCACAAGCTTCACGTATTGGAAGCGCTTCATTGAATCGCGCAGCTTCTGTTGTCGCTGATGGCCTCACCCAGATGCGCGGAGCAACTCCACCTCGCCTCATTCTCGAGCTCGTCGCTGGAAAGATCACGATTCCTATGGGCGATAACACCGATCTTGGACTGCTCTCGCGGATGGAACGTTTGGAACGGCAATCAGGTTTTGATGTAGCTCCTAGCGCACCGGCAGCAAAGCAAGAAAAACCAGCGCCAAAAGCTGAAGTAAAAGCTGAAGCCGCTAAAACGGAACCAAAGAAAGCTGAAGCAAGAGCAGAAAAACCTGCCGGGAACGCAGATATCGCAGCTCTTCGCCGGATGTGGCCTGATGTGATTGAGAATGTGAAACGCCGCAGAAGACTTACCTGGTCACTCCTTTCTGCAAGTGCCCAGATTATTTCGGTGGACGAGAAGCACATTACTTTAGGGATTGTGAATGCGGGAGCTCGAGATTCATTTATCCGCTCTGAAAGTGAACCGATTGTGAGCGATGCCTTCTTGGAAGTGACTGGAGTGAAGCGGAAGATAGAAGTAATCGTTGATTCTTCTGTCTCTCCTAATTCAGTTGCCGCAAAGACAACTCGCGTCGATGAAGACCCTGATGATCAAACCCAACTCTCTGGCACTGAATTATTGATGAAAGAACTTGGCGCCCAAGTCATCGCTGAAAGCGAGAAGTAATGTACGAAGGCATCATCCAAGAATTGATTGACGAACTCGGTCGCTTACCTGGAATTGGTCCAAAGAGCGCCCAACGCATTGCCTTCCATATCGTCCAATCCGAACGCGTTGATGTAAATCGCTTGGTCGAAGTACTTCGCTTAGTAAAAGAACGCGTGAAGTTCTGTACCCAATGTTTCAACGTTGCTGAAGAAGAAGAGTGCAAGATCTGCCGCGATCCTCGTCGCGATCCTTCCGTCATTTGTGTAGTAGAAGAAAGTAAAGATGTGGTCGCAATCGAAAAGACCCGAGAATTCCGCGGTAAGTACCACGTGCTCGGTGGCGCCATAAGTCCGATTGATGGCATCGGCCCCGAACAGCTCAAGATCCGCGAACTTCTCACTCGCCTTGCTGATGAACGCATTAAAGAGATCATCATCGCGACCGACCCCAACCTTGAAGGCGAAGCGACCGCGACTTACCTCGCCCGCACGATGAAGCCTTTGGGCATCAAGATCTCACGCCTTGCGTCAGGCTTACCCGTTGGCGGAGACCTCGAATATGCCGATGAAGTGACCCTTGGTCGCGCATTTGAAGGACGAAGAGCCTTAGATCTCTAATACTGAGACAATCTCTGTCTCATAATTCAAGATAATCTCTCACTTTCTCTTCTCCTCTGCCACCATGCCGCCATGGGTTTAATCGTCCAGAAGTTCGGCGGCTCATCGGTCGCTGATGCCGAGAGCATCAAGCGGGTAGCCGCCCGAATCGCCGCCACAAAGCGCTCCGGTCAGAGCGTGGTTGTCGTGGTCTCTGCCATGGGCGATACCACCGATGAATTGATCGATCTCGCCAATCAAGTTTCGCCAATGCCCAACGGCCGCGAACTCGACATGTTGTTAACCGCTGGCGAGCGCATCTCAATGGCACTTCTTGCCATGGCAATTTCAAATCTAGGTCTAGAAGCTCGCTCCTTTACTGGAAGCCAAGCCGGAATTATCACTACATCGACTCATGGACGTGCGCGCGTTATTGATGTGACTCCGGGTCGAATTAAAGAAGCGCTCGATGAAGGTGCAATCGCAATCGTCGCGGGTTTCCAAGGAATCGCACAAGACACTAAAGACATCACAACTCTTGGTCGCGGTGGATCGGACACAACAGCCGTGGCACTCGCAGCAGCTCTCGATGCAGATGTTTGCGAGATCTACACCGATGTTGATGGCGTATTTAGCGCAGACCCACGAATCGTTAAAGCAGCACGCAAACTCAAGAGCGTTACTTATGAAGAGATGTTGGAACTTGCCGCATCTGGCGCAAAAGTTCTTCATCTTCGTTGTGTGGAATATGCGCGTCGTTTCAATCTACCAATTCACGTCCGCTCATCATTTTCAAATTTAGAAGGAACATGGGTCGTAAAGGACCAACCTGAAGGAGGAAGTATGGAACAAGCAATCATCTCGGGTATCGCTCACGATAAGAGCGAAGCCAAGATCACCATCGTCGGAGTGCCAGATCGTGCCGGCGTTGCTGCTCGCATCTTTCAATCCATCGCCGATGCTGACATCAATATCGACATGATCGTGCAAAATGTTTCGGCTGCTGCAACGGGCCTTACTGATATTTCATTTACCTTGCCACGCGCAGAAGGTTCGCGCGCAACTGGAATCGTCCAGAAGCTTCAGGGCGAGATCGGATTCCAATCGATTCAATATGACGACCAGATCGGCAAATTGTCATTGATTGGCGCTGGAATGCGCTCACATCCTGGCGTTACCGCGACATTCTTTGCAGCTATGGCCGATGCTGGCGTGAATATCGAGATGATCTCTACCTCAGAAATTCGTATCTCAATCGTCTGCCGCCAAGCAGATATCGAACGCGCAGTCCAAGCAGCGCACACAGCTTTTGATCTCGATGCTGACCAGATCGAAGCTGTTGTTTATGGCGGTAGCGGACGATGAGCAAAAAACCATCTCTTGCTGTTGTAGGCGCTACTGGCGCAGTCGGTACCGTCATGCTCGATATTTTGAGCAAGCGCGAAAATGTATGGGGCGAGATTCGACTCATTGCGTCTGCTCGCAGCGCAGGCAAGAAGTTGATGTGTCGCGGGGAAGAGCTCACAGTTGTTGCGCTCTCACCCGAAGCATTCGATGGGATGGATGTTGCGATGTTCGATGTTCCTGATGAAGTTTCTGCAGAGTGGGCTCCAATCGCAGCGTCCCGTGGCGCGGTATGCGTCGATAACTCCGGTGCCTTTCGTATGGATCCAGAAGTTCCACTTGTTGTTCCAGAAGTTAACCCTGATGACGTAAAGCGTCGCCCAAAGGGAATCATCTCTAATCCAAATTGCACAACGCTTTCGATGATTGTTGCAATGGGTGCGCTTCATAAGAAGTACACACTCAAAGAATTAGTCGTATCTTCCTATCAAGCTGCATCAGGTGCCGGACAATCTGGACTCGATACTTTGCGTGCACAGATCAAAGAAGTTGCTGGCACAAACGTTGGCGATAATCCTGGTGATGTTCGCTCCGTCGTAAAAGACAACGGTCCATTCCCAGCACCGCTCGCACTCAATGTCATCCCATGGGCGGGTTCTTTGAAGAATGTTGGTTACACATCAGAAGAACTCAAGGTTCGCAACGAATCCCGCAAGATTCTTGGACTTTCTGATCTCAAAGTCTCAGCGACCTGTGTACGTGTTCCAGTTCTCACTACTCACTCGCTTGCAGTTCACGCAATCTTCGATTCCGAAGTCTCGCGTGAAGAGGCGCAATCAATCTTGAAAAATGCCGCAGGCGTAGAGCTCGTGGATGATCCAGAAAACCATAAGTTCCCAACTCCAGCAGATGTAGTTGGAACTGATCCAACGTGGGTAGGTCGAGTCCGTAAATCACTCGATAATCCCAAAGCAATCGATCTCTTCGTATGCGGCGACAATTTACGTAAAGGTGCAGCGCTCAACACTGCGCAAATTGCGGAGTTGGTTGCGATTGACCTCTCAACGCGAAGTGTGATGTGATGGCAAGATTCTTATATGAGCCAATGGCAAAATATCGAGCCGGAAAAGGTGAGAAAATTGTCAATTTTTAGCAATGATAGTAAGACCGTAATTTCCACCGCTTTAAAGCTTTTGGATAAAAAACGACGTAAGAAATTGATTTTGGTCACATTTGTTCAAGCACTTTTGTCAGTCTTGGACATTGTTTCTGTCGCAATAATTGGAATTGTGACGGCTATCGCGCTTTCGGGACTTCAGTCGCAAGATACAGATGGAGTAGCAGCAAAAGTTTTACAATTTTTAAAACTAGAAAATTACTCATTCCAGGCTCAAGTAGCTTTTCTGGGAATAACAGCAGCACTATTCATGATTCTGAAAACATTCTTCTCGGCATTTATGATGAATAGAATTTTGCAGTTTTTGTCGCATACAGCTTCCTCAACCAGTCGATCTCTTTTGTCCAAACTAGTGAGCAACCCCTGGGAGTTTCTAAAGCAGCTTGATTCTCAAAAAATACTATTTTCTCTCACAACGGGAGTATATGCGCTAGTTATTGGCGCACTTGGTTCGACTGTTCAAATTGTTACAGAAATTGCGCTGATTTTAATTATGATTATTGCACTCATCGTCGTTGATCCACTTATCACCATCAGTGCCTTCTCATTCTTCGCTTTGATTATGCTAATTCAAAACAAAGTTCTCAATAAAAAGTCGCAGGTCATTTCATTTAAACATTCAAAATCTACGATTGATACTAATAATCAGATTCTCAATATTTTTAGATTTTATCGAGAATTGTACGTAAGAAATGCTGTAGCGAAGACTGTCGATAAGGTAGGATCAAATCTAGATTCAACGATGCAGCTAAACGCAAAAATGAAATTTTTGCCTAACATTAGCCGTTATGTTATGGAATCATCCTTAGTGTTTGGTGCGCTATTATTGGCAGCCACTCAGTTTATCTTGGAAGATGCAATAACTGCTATCACAACGCTCACTATTTTCCTGGCAGCGTCATCTCGGATCGCTCCCTCCCTAATTAGATTACAGAATGCTCTCCTAGGATTGAGTTCAGCAGTTGGAGGTTCGAGACAAGTTCTCGAGATTATTGGCTCAATGTTCTCTGCAGATAACTCAAGTTCTGCAATAGTAGAACTTGGTTTGACAAATGAATCTAGTGAATTCAAGAGTGACCCTGCCGAAATCGAGTTTCGTAATGTCAGCTTTAATTTCTCTGATGAAAAAGATAAATTTCTTTTTCTAGAACTAAATTTCAGGATTAATCAAGGAAAGTTCGTTGCCATCGTAGGTCCATCAGGCTCGGGTAAAACCACACTAGTGGACTTAATGCTTGGACTGTATTCACCAGTTCAAGGTCAGATTCTGATACAAGGCATGTCTCCCAGGCAAGCAATCGCTGAGAATCCAAAACTATTCGGTTATGTCCCACAAGAAGCGCGATTGCTAAATTCGTCAATTCTCGACAACTTGAATTTGGGACTTTCAAGTGGAACTTCGACAGGTAATAAGATTGGAAAACTTCTTGAAAGACTCAATTTGAGTTCGCTTTCTCGCGGAGATGGACCGATAGGTGACACCTTAGTGGGCGAAAATGGAGTTCTTTTGAGCGGAGGGCAAAGGCAAAGACTGATCTTGGCAAGAGCACTAACGTCAGAACCGATGATTCTAGTTCTAGATGAAGCGACAAGCGCTCTTGACTATGAGACTGAAAAGATCGTAATTGAACTCCTACAGAGTCTCAAGGGTAAGGCAACGATAGTTGCGATTGCGCATCGTATTTCCACAATTATGCATGCGGATGAGATTCTGTATGTCAATAATGGAAAAATTGAAGTAAGTAAGTCCCTAAACGAACTTAAAACCAAAGTTCCAGGCATCGAGGAAGAAGCAAAATTGATATCTAGTAAAGTCCTTGAGTCTTAGGATGTTGAGTTCAAGTTTCACTTTTCTAAAAATAATTAAGATTAGTCAATTGGTAGAGTGAAGTTGTGAAATTTGCGAGAAAGACGATGACGCTACTGCGCATAATGTCTACGTTGCCATTTGGAGTCTTGTTAAAAAAAATACCAAAGCCTTTAGTACCAGTGGCCGAAATTTCATGTAAAACTTTACTTTGGATCGTTCCAATCAGACTTTATCGCTTTTTTCCAAAAAACTTGACTTTTCTAATATTAACTTCAGCAAATTGGTTGAAGTTAGAGAAATTGCGAAAGTTGAGCCCCAAAGATCTGAACATAGATGCAATCAACAATAATCCAATAGGTGACTTTTTCAAGACCTTACATTATCTCAGGACTGGAGAGCTTCCTATAGATGATAAGAGTTTTGCTAGTCCGTCGAGTAAATACCAGGAAAAGCAAATAATGGAGTTAATGAAGTGGGTTGTGTGGCATGCAGGGCATCGAGACATTGAGAAATTTACTTCAAAAGTAATTCATTTTCTGCAGGAGAACTCTGAACTTGGTGTATACAAACGGAATGTCAACGTAAGATATCTCCGAGATTTCTGTTCTAATATGGGGCATCTGGCTCTTCTCTTTCTTTACGTCAAGAAATATGGTGAAACTAATAGAGTCCTAATTGTCCCAGATAGAAAACCAGCAAATCAATTCTTTTATGAGTTGGTTAAATCGGAGTCACCTCTCAAGATAATCGAAAAAAGTCAAGGTGAGTTCTCTCAACTGCCACTTTCAGAGATAGATACATTTCAATACTCGCTAGATGCATATGGGAAATTCGGAGTTGAGCCAGAAGGAGTAAGTTTTCCCATAATGGAATTTCAAGAATATAATTTAACCAATGGAAAAGTCCTGAAATTAAGTGATGAAGAAAATGAACTTGGCAAGTGTATTCTCTCAAAGCAGATTGGCTACACGCCGAGTTGGTTTGCCATACTGCACGTAAGGGAACCAGAAAATGGGAATATCAGGTTTAGTCAAGCTCGAGATGCAAACGTCTCCACTTATGCTCTTCTCGCTAAATCCGTAACTGAAGCAGGAGGACTTGTAATTAGAATGGGGGATAAACGTTTCCCAAAACTACCCAAGAACTTTATGGGATTTGATTATGCTCATTCAGATTTTAGGAGTGATTTTTTTGATGTCTGGCTTTGGGCTAATTGTAGATTTTGGGTGGGAAATATCAGTGGGGCTGCATTCCCGCCTATTTGCTTCGGTAAGCCGAGATTGCTAACTAATCAGTGGCATTGGTATCTACATGGCCCAAGTCACGATTTTGTACTACGAAAGAAATTGATTGATCTCTCAAATAATCAACAGGAGTGTGATGTCAGGCGTGTACTCGAATCGCAATTTTCTAGAATTCAAGACAGGGGATGGTTAGAAAGATTTGGCTACAAAGTGTTGGAAAATACTGCGTATGAGTTAGACCAAGCTTTCAAAATATTTTTTGATTTTAATTTCGGCAATAAGTCAATGTTTAAAGGCCGAGAAAAGACAAGGGAACAAGAGTACATAGAGTCTGTCTTAAGTACTCCAAGTCGAAGTACGACGATGAACCTAATTTCCTAAAGAAAAAGTCAATTAAATTAAAGTTTCCTCAGCCAAAGTAATGAGGGTGCACTCAGATGGACAGAAGATTCGAAACGGTGCAAACGGGCTAAAACCCATTCCAGCTGAGACATTGAGCCACGGCTCATTCTCAACTTTTGTTAAGCCGCGCGAGCGCCAATTTGGTAGATCGCAATTTGTTGTAAGCGATCGACTCCCACCGAACCACGGCACCCGCACTTGTCCGCCATGAGTATGGCCGGCAAAAATCAGATCGAGTGAATCTTTTGCCATTCCATCAAGCACTCTCTTATAAGGCGCATGCGTTACTCCAATAGAAATATCACCACTGGGTTTTCCTGCAACTTTAGAATAATCATCCAGTTCAAGATGGGCATCATCGGTCCCTCGAACGTCAATCGACAATCCATTTAGAGAAATAGAAGAACGTCGATTGTTGAGATTAATCCAACCTCGATTGGTGAGCTCTCGATCTAGAGTCTCTGTATCGAGTTTGAACCCAAGCTTTCGGGTTCCATCATCTTTTTGCAGATATGAAAAAGGATTCTTAAATCGGGGCGCGTAGTAATCATTTGAGCCAAATACATATAACCCAGGGGTATCAAGCAAGCCTTCTAACGCATTGAGCGCAGTTTCAATCGCATCCGGATGTGCCAAGAAATCACCAGTACTAATCACTAGGTCTGGCTTTAACGAAGCCCAACTCTTGATATCTGCGATTTCACGTTTGCGATGTGGCGTTAGATGTAGGTCAGAAAAATGCAGAATACGAATATCGCGCGACCCCGAAGGCAAGATCGGTACGGAAACTTCGCATCGTTGATATCCCATAGGCGTGAGAAGATACCGCTATGGCTCTGAAAGAAAAACTACAGAACGATTTGACCGAGGCGATGCGCGCTCGCGACGAAGTGCGCTCCAGCACTATCCGCATGGTTTTG
>Ga0214917_10002591_pt1 | contig 21788 bp, 8 predicted proteins | sample LL_1208_BB_MetaG_FD_177983 | JGI IMG/M metagenome (GOLD analysis project Ga0214917, IMG submission 177983) | Freshwater microbial communities from Lake Lanier, Atlanta, Georgia, United States - LL_1208_BB | ecosystem: Environmental > Aquatic > Freshwater > Lake | place: USA: Georgia | collected...
TCGGCCTCGTCGGAGGAGTGGTGCGGGGCGAGAACCCGCGAGACACTCCATCCCCCAGTGGGGGATGGAGTGTCAGCCCCATTTCTCGGGTGGTCGTTGAAACTGACGGCGAAGGGGATCAGTTGCGCCGCGTCCACCAGTGCCTGCCGCAGCAGGGGCCGGTCGGCGTCGTCGTGGCGTGAGTTACCGACCCGCCGGGCGAGCACCACAACCCCCACCGGCTGGCGAGCGATTTCCGAGCTGTAGTCGCGAGCGAATTCCCGCAACGCGGCAGCGTAGAGAAGGCTCACCCACTCCCACCCCGCCTGCAACGGTTAAATGTAGCGCAAAGACTCAGGGCGAGGTGACGCGGAGCCGGAGGTAGCGGCGGGGATTGGCGGCGCCGAGGGTCACGGAATCGGTCACGGTGACGGTTTGGCCGACGACCCCGGGATTGGTGGCGAGGGCGGACCAGGTGACGGGCGGGGTGAGGTCGGAGGTGGCCTCCACGATGTAGGTCACGTCCGACCGGGCGCGGACAAACGAAAGTTGGAGAGACGAGTTTGAGGTGGAAACCGAGGCGGTCGGGCGAGAGACGGATCCGGCGTCAGTGGGTGTGGTGCCGAGGGCGTATTCAAGCAGGTTGGGCACGCCGTCGCCGTCATAGTCAAAGACGTCGGCGGCGGAGCCGACGTTGGAAGGGGAACCAAAGTAGGACACGCGCCAAGCCTCGATCGGAGTGTAGGGAGGAGGTGTGGGGAGGTAGGCGGAGAGCGTCACGACGTTGCCGACTTTATTGACCAAGAAACTGCCTTCGCCCCCGGTGGTGGTCAGGCGCTGGCCGAAGGCGACGTTGGCGAAGGCGCCGGACAGGGTGCCGGTGGAGCTGATCAGGACGAAATTCGTGCCGGGAGACGGAGTGTAACCGGAAAGCAGGGTGAGATTCAGATTACCGGCGAGGGTGGTGGTTCCGTAAACGGTCAGTTGATCGTGGGCGCCGGCGCTCTGGAACCCGGTGGCTGCAGTAGGGCCGCCGAGCTCGATGGCGAGGGTCGCGCCGGCGCCGAGCGAGTATGCTCCAGTGATCGCGGTGCGACCGGCGGAGCCGATGTCGCCGGGCGCGAGGGTGCCGCCGGTCTGGGCGAGTGCGCCGTTGGTCCCGTCAGTCGCGGAGGCACGGAGATTGGTGGCGTTCACGGAGGCGGCAGCGAGGGTGCCGCCGTTGAAGGCGAAGACCTGTTTAGCGCCGGACTGAGCGCCGGATATCGTGCCAGGGACGCGCAGGACGCCGCTCCCAGTCAGGCTGAAAGTGCTTATGCCGAGGCCGGCGGTATCGGCACCGATTTGCAGGGCGGTGGAGCCGGTGCCGGTTAGCGTGAGGGTGCCGTCGGACAAGACGTAGGACGGGGTTTTGGTCGCGGAGGTGTCGTTGCCGCCCATATTCAAGGAGATGGCGGTGATGCTCCCCCCTGATTGGGTGGCGGTCACCGTTTGGGAGCCGGTTCCATTGGCGCCGTTGGCCCCGCCAATGCGGAAGCCTAAAGAGGATCCGGCGGTGAGGTTTACCGTCCCGCCGGTGACGGTGAAGGTCTGGTTGGCAGTGGCCAACTGGAAGCGATCACTAGCGGTGGAGGTAAACGAACCACCTTCGATGCGAAGGTTGGAGGCCGGGCTGGCAGTGGTGAAGGAGACGAGGCCGTTGCGGGTGGTGATGTTAAGTCCGGCGGTGCTGCTACCAAAGGTAAGAGCGGCAGTGGGAGCGGCATCCACCACAAAAGTGGCGCCGCTGGCGCCGGAAAGGGTGGCGAAGCTGTTGGCCGAGCCGGCACGTAGATTGGTGGAGTTGAGGGTGAAGGTGCCGGCGGCATAGTTGATTTGGATGGTGCCTCCGCTGGCGTTAAAGAGCCCGACGATGGGGGCCTGGGTATCGAGCCGGTTGTAGCGTAGGGTGCCGCTCGTGAGGGTGAAATCGCCCGCGCCGAGCGTGCCGGAGTTGCCGCCGGCCGAGGGGCCGAGGTGCAGGGTGGCGCCGGCGAGTGTCAGCGGACCGGGAAAGGTGTTCGTGTTTGAAAAGACGTAGGACCCGGCACCCGAGAGGGTAAGACCATGGGCGGAGGAAGCGGAGATAGCACCAGCCACACTGAGCACACGACCTGAGGCGAGGGCCCAAGTCTGAGTCGCAGCGAGCAGGACGGGGGCGTTCACCGTGAGACTCTGCGTGGCGGTGGACAAATCTAAGCCACCGGAACCGAGGGTCAGCGGACCGGTGCCGGCGCTTAACGTTATAGAGGTGGAGGGGCTGCCAATGCGCAGTTGCTGCACGGAGAGACCAGAACCAATGGTGACCGAAGAACTGGAGTAAGTGCCGTTCCAAACGGCGGTATCCAAGGGGCCGGGCACGGACTGTGAGGTCCAGCTGGCGGACAAGTTGAGCGCGGTAGAATTGTTAGCCTTGGTGAAAACGCCAGGGACAGGCGTGCCAACCGCTTCAGCGGCGGGGGCAGAATCGGCGTCGGCGCCGGTGGCGACGACCGTGTAGTAATAGGGCGTGCCGGTGGTTAAACCGGTGTCGGTGAAGGTGGTGGTGGACAGGCCGACGGCAATCACGGTGTAGGGTCCCCGGGATGCGAGGGCGCGGCGGACGGTGTAGCCGGTGGCGTCAGCGGATGCGTTCCACGTCAGCGTGTTTCCGGCTACGCCGGGGGTAATAACTAAGTTGGATGGAACTGCGGGGACGATCGGGATGGTGTTGCGGGTGCGCTCTGACCAGTGTTCGCCGGCGGAATTGACGGCTCGGAAACGATAGTAAACACGCGTGGAGGGTGGCAGTCCGGTGAGGGGAACAGATAGTTCGCCGGAACCGGGCTGGCCAAGTGCTACCACGTTTTGCCATGAGGAGGGTGTGGTGCCGCCGTCGGTTGTTCCCCAGTAGAGACTGACCGTAGCATTGGGGTCGAATTGCGGATAAACCAAGGTGCCATTGAGAGTGGCGGTGGTAGCGGTTACGTTCGTGGCAGACGTGCCAACGATAAAGGGGGTCCAAACCCGAGCGTCGGCGGCGGGACGCAATTCGTCGGCGTAGAGACCGGACATTTCCAGCGGGATGGGCTGGAAGGAAGGCAGGTCGATATAGACACGTGAGTCGGGCCGGAGGCGCAGGTCGTTTTTGGCGAAGTTGAGGAAACCCGGATCGCTGGTGTAGCCTGGATTAGGGCCGGACTGGAGGGTGGCGGCATCTGATGTGGCTACAGCGTTGGTGGCGGTAGCGGTGTCGGTCGTGATCCGATACCAGAGGAAGTCCGAAGCCAATTTACCGTAGGAGACGTTGTTCTCGATTGTGCCGCCGATCGAGCTGTGCAGAGAGTAGTTTGAGCGGGAGTTCACCGCGATATTGTTGAACACGCGCAGTGACATCGGCAGGCCGGCTACGGCTCCGCCGACCGCTGCATTGGTGTTGGTCCAGATACCGTAGCCTCGCGAAGAAGTGGAAGGGGTCTGTAGGTTGACGGTATTCCCGTAAACACGAACGCGAACGTGGTCGAAGTCGTTATAGATACCCTCGCCCTTGGGGCTCGCATAGAGATGGTTGTAACGTATGACCGAACCGGAATCGATGTTGGGGCCAAACCGGTAGATCGCGCCGAGATCCTCGGAAATGCGAGTGAAGTCGGATGCCTCGTTGTATTCAATCGCGTGCTGGTAGCCGTTCCAAAGTATGCCGGCGTGGGGGGAGGTGCGGAGGTCGTTTTGGGCGACGCGCATGCCAACGGTGGGCAGGCCCCACGAGCCGAGAGGACCGCCATAGCCGACGTCGATCGCAGCTTGGTAGACGCGAACGACTTCGCCGAATGAGCGGAAGCGGTTATTTACCGCGAAATGGTCGGCCGACACGAGCGATGGGCTGGTCGCGCCGCCGCGCAACATAAGGCCGCCGGAAGCAAGCTTTTCGAAGTTGGACGAGACCACGCCGTGACCGGTGCCGCCGTTGATATCCACGGCCATGTTTCCTGCTTGGCTAAAGACGCAGCCGAGAACGTAGTCACGAGCGCCATCGAGGATCTGGACATTTACACCAAGATGACGGCGGAAGGTGAGCCCTTGTATGCGCACGTCGCTCACGGAAGTAAGCTGGAAGAATGGAGTGCCAACGTCGGCCAACTCGACTTCTCCGTCGGCAGGGGAACCGGCGCGATCCATCAAGAAGTAAAGACGTTGACGGCTGAAATCGACGCACCACTCACCGGGCTGATCGAGTTCTTCAAGAAGGTTGAGCGCCCACCAAGGTTCGCTACGAGAGCCTACAGGGCGGACATATTTGTTGCCGATCCCATTCGAGATCAAATCGGTGGTTGAGGTGGAGGGATTGGGGACAAAGCCGATGACTTTTTTTACGGGATCAATCAGGCCGACACGGGCGCCGTTCACCTGCCAAGGCACGCGCCAGTATCCGGATAACCAAACGCCGCCGCGGGTCAGAGCGGTTGTCCAGCGTTCCACACGAGCAGCGTCGGTGGTTGAATAATGGAAGGCGCCGCCCACTACCGCGGTCGTGACCCCGTCGGCGTATGTGTAAGTGCCTGCGCCGTTCAGGTAGCCGGTAGCGGTCTCGCCAGGTCCAATGAAATCAGCTCCGGCGGCCACACCGTCCATGGCCAAATTCGGAGTGAGTGTATCGTCGGCGAGGTTGACGTTCGGGTAGCGTGAGAGGCGCTGGCGTTCGCCGTTGTAGAACACCTCAAACAGACCGCCATTCTGCGTCGAGCGAAGGGCATTATAGATGGTCCACTCATTGAAAAGCGAAGGAAAGGCGGCGGCGCGGGCGTTGCCGGTGACATTGAGTTCCCAGATGCGGGAAACATCCACGCCTGGTGCCACGCGCGACTGTTCGCTGGCGGCGAGAGCAGACCACTGTGCGGCGGTGGTAACGCGGGTGCTGGTGAGGATGGGCGTTTCGCCGGGATAGGCAGCGTAGACAATCGGCGCGGCGACGGTTCCGGAATCTTGGGAGGAAAGGGCGAAGGTAGTCATGCGTCGGTGGATGCCGCCACGTAGATAGACGGTTACACCCCCGGCGCGTTGGGCGGTGGTGAGCAGGCGAATGGTGTCGCGGGCCTTCTCGAAAGTGGCGAAGGGAGTAGCGAGCGAGCCGTTGGCAGAATCGGAGCCGGAGGGGGAAATGTAGTAAACTAGCGCGCTGGTCACGGCAGGCAGGCGCACGCGCAAGGTCCAATTCCGGGTGACGGTGGAGCCGTCGACGTTAGTTTCCAAAATACGCAGCCAATGCCGGCCGACTGCCTTCGCGGTTGGAGTGTAGGTGAAGGAGGAGGCACCTGCGCCAACCGTCTCGCCGTCCAAGGTCCAGATGCGGCTGACGGTCGAGGGGGCGGCGGCGAAGGTCTGGGTGGCGCCGACATTGATCACCACGGTCTGGGTGCGGTTCGGCGGCAGGACCTCGACAGTAAAGGACTGAGTGACGAAGCCAGTGGAATTTGCGACGCGCACCGTGTAGGTGCCAGAGGCGGCGGTAGTTACATCCAGTAAAGTCAGGGAGCTGGAGGTTGCACCATTGATAATGACGCCATCTTTGCGCCACTCGTAGGTGACCGGCAGGGCGCTATCTGCGGTCACACTGAGCACAACGGCATCGCCTTCGATCACGCGGGCGGGCGCGGAAAAGTCTTTGATAGTCGGGGGGACGACGGGAGCGTAATCGCGAAGCGTGACGGTGTTGCCCGAGGAGGTGACGACAAAGCTGTGCAGTCCGTCCGCGGACACGATGCGGGAACCAAAAGCGACATTAGAAAACGCTCCCGTAAGAGCGCTGCCAGAGGTCAGAATGGAAAAGGTGTCGCTGACGGAGGGCGTATAGCCAGGGAGAACTTTCACCACGAGTTGGCCAGCTAGTGTGGTGGCGCCCGAAACGGCGAGTTGATCGTAGGTGCCGGAAGCGGCGGCATCCTGGAAGGCGGTAGAGGCGGTAGCACCACCGAGATCAACATCCAGAGCACCGGATAGCTGGTTGTAATCACCGGTCAGGCTGGTGAGGCCCGCGATACCGATGTCTCCTGGCGCGAGGGTGCCACCGCGCTGGGTGAGCGCACCTAGCCCGGACGACGAACCGACCTGGCCGGAGGACACGGTGGCGGCGGCGGCGTGGGCGAGGTTGGCAGCGTTGAATCCGCCGGTGGCAAGGGTGCCGCCGAGGAAGTTGAAATGGCTTACGCCGCCGGTAGATACAACGCCTTGGACGCTGCCAGCGATGAGCAATTTACCGCCGGCAAGGGTGTATGCCGCGTTGTTTGCGGCGGCCTGGGAGCCGATGGAGAGGTTCGCTGAACTGTTGGTGTTGGCGCCCCCGGTGAAAACGTGCGAGCCAGCCGTAACGCCGACGCGGACAACACCTCCGGACTGGTTGACCAGCGCGGTCGTGTTGGCGACCCCACCGACCACGAGAGCGGCGCCGTTGACGCCGGTGGGCAAGGTGCCGACGCCCTTGGCGACGTCCAAGGTGCCGCCGGTCACGGTCAACGTTACAGTTCCGGAGGGTGTGCCCGAACCATTGACACCGATACCGAGGTAACCGGAGTTGATCACACTGTTGCCGCCGCCGGTTACAGATAGCGTGCCGCCAGAGACGGCAAGGTTGCTCCCAACCGCGCCGTTGTATTGGCCGAGGTAGCGTCCGCCACCGGTGGCAAGGGTGCCGCCGGAGACGAGCAGAGTGCCGGAGAAGGCAGCGGTGTTATTCGAGCCGAGATCGTTGGTGCGCCACTCGCCGGATACGACCTCAAGCACGCCGGTGTTGGCGACACGGATGCCGGCACTGGCGGAGTTGTAGATGGTATTGACGCTCGCGGTGGAACCCGCGGCGGAGCCAAGGCGGAGGCGTTGATTAACCTGAACCGCGGCGGAGCTAGCGAGGTTAGCATAGATCGCTACTGCGCGACCCGGGGCGGGATCAAATGTGAGTTGGCCGGTGTTGGTTCCGGCGCCGACGATGAGTTGACCGGCGAGGGGCGAGGTGGTGGAGGAGCCCGCTAATAGGTATCCCGTGACTAAGACCGATCCGCCGGAACCGACCTGCCAAGTTTGCGTCGCGGAAACGGCAAGGTTGGCTGAGAGGGTGTTAGTGCCGCCGGTCTGGCCGGCGGTGGTTAGGCCGCTGGCACCAAGTGTAAGGGTGTTTCCTGGATTGGAGGCGGACAAAGTCCAGCCACCGCTCGGCGTGCTAAACGTCATGCCGGAGAGGCTACGCGAGATCGTAAGGCTCGGTTGTTTGGCGGAGACGACGCCAGAAAAGACCCCTTGGTCGGTCACTAGGTCGTTAGCGGGCAGGGTGGACCAGTTCGCGGCGTTCTCAAAATCGTTACTGGTGCTGCCGTTCCAGGATCGGGATGCAGAACGCAGGGATGGAATCGCCACCATAGTAGCCACCAAAAGAACAGAACGAAAAAATGAGTTCATGGAATTTACTACAGCAGACACCACCGTAGGATTATTTATAATATATATTAATATAATTAAGAATTAAAATCTCGATAAACCCATCATAACCATAATAATGTTATAATATAGCTAGTTATACCTAGCGCAGAAAGACTGTGATTTTGAGATAAACGAGGATTATCGCAGCTTATCGCAATGGCGCATCCAGGATTAGCCCAAAGCCCTGATAATTCCTTAATAATCACGTGAGGTTTAGATTTAGCCTAATGTTTTTCCATTATACAGATACGTATATTATGCCTTGTCCACGGATTACAATTTAGGCGTAAATATCGTGAGGCCTGTGAGATCCTTGGGCTTTTCGGGCACTAATAAACTGACTATGTATCCTACTATAAGACAGGATCCAATCGCAACCGGCAGGTAGGTAGCCCAGTGTAGGGGCGTAAGAAGCTTAACCAAGAGCGTAATGACCACGCTGGCGATGGCGCCGGAGACCGCTCCGATGCCATTGGCGCGGGTAGTCAGCATACCAAGAGTATATACGCCTACGATACCTCCTCCAAGGAGAGACGCAACCTGCGACCAGACCACCATCATTGACTTGATATTCAGCGCCGCGAAAAGCAGGGCCATGCCGGTGCCGAAAAGACCGACTAAATAGGAAACTAGCTTCAAAACCTTTAAACGTTGGGCGTCGGTGGAGGCGGGGCGCACCCGGCGATAGAAATCTTCTACAAAGAGAGTAGAGACGCTATTCATATTACTGGCTACCGTGGCCATGGCGGACGCAAATATTGCGGCGATGACCACTCCTGCCAGACCGGCCGGCAGTCCTTGAGTGGAGAAAAGCGGGATTATTTGGTCGTTTTGTGAACCGGCATCGAGAAGATCAGGATGAGCTCGGAAAAAGGCGAAAATCGCTATACCAAGGACGTTGACCACAATTGATATTAGGATACCGCAGAGGACGTTCATAAAAGCAACTCGACGCACCTCTTTTTCCGGGGCGGAGAACACTCTTTGAATCATAGGCTGGTCACCTGCGATTTGCATGGTGCATGCGATAAAAGTAGTTAGCACCATAATCCAAAGCGCCGGCACGGTTACGTCCCACGTCAACAGCGCCAGATCGAATTTATGGTAATCGCGACCCACCTTTACGAATTCGCTAAATCCACCGGGTAAGGCGAAGATTGCGACGCCGATCATCGCTACCGGCGCAAAGAATTTAAGGATGCCCTGAAAGACCTCAGTCCAGATAACGGCCTTATAGCCACCCACAGCGGTGTAGATTGTTGTCAATACTCCCATTACAATCACACTCAGGAACACGTTTAAACCGGTTGTAGTAGCAATAGCGATCGCCGGTAATACCAAAACCACGGCAGCACGCCCGAATGTAAGGAACAAACATTGCTGAGCACTAGCGATCAACCTCAATGGGAGATTAAAGCGCTGCTCAAGATATTCAAACGTGGATGTTAATTGCAAACGTCTCAATAAAGGGAAAATGACGTGTGCCTGAACGAAATAACCTAGCACGTAGATGGCTATAGGTAGGGTCCAAACTAGATTAGTAGCGAATGCTAGCGCCGGTATGGCCATGAAGCTGATCGCGCTCGCCCCGGTTGCGAACATGCTGATTCCGGCTGCCCACCATTTTATCTGACGGTCGCCAAGCGAGTATTCGGAACTACTCTCCTTCTGGCGGGAGAAATACCAACCGATGCCGGCGAGTAGCCCAAAGTAGCCAACGATGACGAGGTAATCAATCCAGACCAGATCGCGCACACGGCGAAGACCTGTGAGCTCCGCAACCCCAGCCAACCCACGGCTGCCGAAAACCAGCGTCTGCGCATCTGTTCCTCGGACTGCGGCAGGGCGAACGGCAGCGAGGTTTACACCACTATCCACCCATGCATCGGTAAGAACATGAAAAAGGCGCACCGGGCGGGCGGGTCCGGACTCAGATAGCGCGAAAGGTGAAGAAACCTGGCGGGTTTCGTCCCCGCCAAGCAGATACACGTGGGCCTGTCCGGTGGGAGCGGCCGCGGCGGCGGCAACCGGAACGGGTATCGAGGAACCCGCGATCCAACCTCTTCGCGTGGTCGCCTCCATCGGAGTGGCGCGATAAAACCACAGTTCATCGGTGGCAAGGTAGGCGCGGCCACCGCTGTTGGATGGCGTGACCTTACGACCTCCAAATACTTGCAGGCTCTCATATTGGCCCGATACGGCGGGCATAAAACGGCCAAAACTTGGTAACGATTCTAGTTTGTTCCAGGTGGGTTCTGAGTTGGATAGATCCAGCATCCACAGGGCGTTTTCCGCCTGATCTGCGTCAAGAGCGCGCAAGCCACCCACAACATAGAGCTTTTTCCCGATCAACGCAGCTCCAGCACCAGCCAGAGGAACCGGAAGCGCGGGGAGAGCTTCTTGCTTGAGATGGCCGCCAATCCAGCGAACGCGATCTACCGCGGCAGAAACGCTTCCCGACTCTACTCCGCCGACAACGATAAAATCATCAATTCCTTGAGCAACCGCTCCCCAAGCGCGATTTAAAGGGGATTTTGCCGATCGCCAGGCGGCTGGTGATCCCTCCTTGGCTTCCGTATAAGGTAGCACGCGAGCATCGCTCGCACCCTCGCCACCAAGCACGACAAGCGCACCACCGGCCGCCCCAGCGAAAGCGCCTGGAGCGGGCGCGACATCCGGCGCAGGCCACTTATTGGCCTCCAGCCGCACCAAGACTGGATTTCCCACCGCAGCCAAGGTTGAGCACAGCGGGAGGAATGCGATTAAAGACAAGATAAACGCTGGGCGGAGAGTTTTCATTTAAGGAAAGTATGCGCGATGGCGGGCGCGGAGTTATTAAAGGTGACCACAACGGATCTCCGTAACGGAAGTTGGTCGGAAGCTGGACCGGCCAGCAGCTCACAAGAACACGACTCGAGAACGTAGTCCCGGGCGGCCTCGTCCCAGCGACGCAGTGCACGAAAGTCGACCGGAGCCGCGATGGATCGTTCCTCGCCGGCGGCAAGCCGGACGCGGGTGAAACCGCAGAGCTGGAGAAGCGGCCGCCCTGGTCGGGCGTCCCGCGCGTAGACCTGAACCACCTCATCGCCCTCCCGCGCACCGGTATTGGCCACTCGGACCCGCGCTACCCCGGCGAGGGCGTCATAGGCTAGAGCATGGTAGGCAAAGGTCGTGTAAGACAGACCGTGACCGAAGGCAAAAAGCGGCCGGCCCGAGAAATAACGGTAGGTCCGGCCACTCATCGAGTAATCGGAAAAAGAAGGCAGGTCGGCTTCAGAACGGTAGAACGTGACGGGCAATCGCCCGGCAGGGTTAATCTCGCCCAAGATCGCTTCCGCCACTGCCTCGCCTCCGCGCTGGCCGTAATACCAAGCGAGCAAAACTGCTCCTGCCTGCTCGGGCTTAAAGGCGAGGGCAGCCCCGCCAGTTAAAACCATTGTCACGGGTTTACCAAGGGCAGCAACCGCATCCAATAACTCGATCTGGGGCGTGGGCAAAGAAAGGGTGGTCCGGTCGCCGCTGATGAAGCCCTCGCAGGAGAAGGGGTTTTCCTCACCTTCCAAATCGGGGGTGATGCCCAGCGCCAGCACTACGTGGTCGGCGGATTGCGCGGCGGCGAGGGCGCGTTCTAAATCGCTGAGCGGATAGGGCAGGCGCCAGCCAAGACGGGCCTTGGCCGTGAACTGATTTTGGGTGAGCTCGAGGCGAAACCCAACTGCTAAGCCCGCAACAAAATCAGCCTGTAAGGTGCGGATGCGGAAGGGTCCCCCACCCCATTCGTCGAGCACGAGCGTGCCGTCGAGCCAGAGGCGCGCACCACCCACGAGGGTAAGGTCGAGTTTGAAACTACCCGTAACGGGTGGAACCATCACGCCAGTCCAGCGGGCGGAGGCGTTGCGCACCGCGATCTGGGGCAGCGGATGATAATAGTCCCACTCCAGATCCAACTGCGGGTCAGAGCGCGTGTGGTCAGGCGGACCGGCAAGATCGGGATTGGGCCAAAATTCTCCACGAACCCCGGGCATAGACCGGGAGTCGTCGTTGAACAATTGGCCTGGACCAAAAGCAAACTGGTTGGCGGGAAAACCAGATGCGAGAACGCAACCGGGTTCGTGCACCACAGCAACGCCGAGCTGTGTAAGCTTGCGACGCAAACCTTCTAGAATCGTGACCGGACGAGCCGGGGTCCCGGCATAATTGCCCAACAATGCCGATCGATCGTCGGCAACCGGCCCGATGACCGCCAACGTGCGCAGGCGAGAAGAGTCGAGCGGAAGAACACCGTCATTTTTTAGCAACACGAGCGACTGTCTTGCGGCCTCAAGGGCGAGGTCGTCATGTGCCGGGCAGTCATTCGCCGACTCGGGGATGGCGGCATAAGAAACGCGTTCCGGCGGATCAAACTGGCCGAGTCGAAAACGCAGGCACAACAGCCGGCGCAAGGCGTTATCGAGGTCGGCTTCACTACAAAGTCCGCGCGAAAGGGCCTCGGGCAGGGCGGCGTAAGTGGCGCCCGAGCACAGGTCGTTACCCGCACGCAGCGCCAGCGAGGCGGACTCGGCGGCGTCGCGAGTAAATTTGTGATGGGCGTGAACATCGTGCACGCAATCGACGTCGCCCACCACCGCTCCGCGGAAACCCCAGCGTTCGCGGAGGATTTCGGTCAGCAGGCGGCGATTTACCGGGCCGGGAACGCCGTCCACGGCGTTGTATACCGACATCAGCGACTGGGCCCCGCCTTCAATGATGCCGGCTTCAAAGGCGGGCAGATAGGTTTCCCAGAGATCGCGGGGTTTGGGCCGGGCGTCGAAGGTGTGTCGCTCCGACTCCGGTCCACTGTGCACCGCGAAGTGTTTCACCGTGGCGACTGTCTTGAGGTAGCGCGGGTCGTTACCCTGTAGTCCTTGGCAAAAAGCTACCGCAAAACGACTAGTGAGAAAAGGGCATTCCCCATAGGTTTCCTGCCCCCGGCCCCAGCGAGGATCGCGAAAAATGTTAATATTGGGAGACCAAAGCGTGAGGCCCTCGTAGATCCGTGAGGCGCCGTTTGATTTGCGGAGGGTGGCATGGTGCTTGGCCCGGGCCTCGGTAGAAATGGCATCGGCAATGCGCTGGACGAGGGCCGGGTTCCAGGTGGCGGCAAGGGCGATAGCCTGGGGAAATACGGTGGCGAGGCCATTACGCGCAACGCCGTGGAGGGCCTCGTTCCACCATTGGTAGGCGGGAATGCCAAGACGGGGCACGCCCTGCGTGTCCATGCCGAGTTGATCGACCTTTTCCGCCATCGTGAGACGTGCGACGAGGTCGTCCACGCGAACCTCCACCGGCAGGTCTGGATCACGGAAGGCAGGCACGTCGGGAGTCAGGTTCATGGGTTGCGGGACTCGTAGTTGAACCAGTCGAAGGCGGCGCAGACGGCGGAGTCGGCACCACGGCCCGAGGCGAAGAGGCCAAGCATCACGCCGGTATAGCCGCCGGCTACCTCGGTGGCGAGGTAGCGGGTTTCGTGGCGGCCGATTTCCCGAGGCATTCCGTCCGCGGCGGTTGCGGAAAAACGGCATAACACGCGATCTATAATTACAGAAATTTCTAACGCGCCCGGGGCTAGCTCGAGCGGCTCCGACTCGCCGACCAGCGAGCCGATTCGTCGCCGGACAAACGCGACCCGGACCACTCCTCGGCGAGCGACGACCAACTCGGCGTGGTGGCGATGATCAAGCAGCACAGTCAGCCCAGCCTCTTCGCCTTCGGAGATAGGATCGAAATCGAGCTTGGCGCAAACTGACGCCTCAAAATGCCGCAGCCGGCGGAACACTGCCGCCGGGCTGGCGAGTTCGTCGAGAGTTGACGCGGCGCAACGCAGGGTCAGCCAACCAGGACGCTCCGTCAGTGAATAATCCTCAAATTTAGGTAGACGTAACCGGACCCATTCCGGCCCGAGGGCGAAGGAGTCAAAATCGTCGCGGAGGGGCGCCGGCAGCAACGGCCAGGCAGGCAGGTCGCGGGCAAGCTCCATATGCTCGGAGACGGGCGCGCCACCGTAAACCACAGGCCAACCGTCGGCGGTCCACTCGATTGGGGCGAGGCAGGTCTCGCGACCGAGCGGATGAAAACCGTGCTCGGCGTAGCGGATGGCGAGAAACACTGCCCACCAATTGCCTGCAGCATCGGGGAAAAAATCGGCATGGCCGGTAGAAGTAATTACGTTCATCCGGCTGCGTTGGGTGAGGACCGGGTTGAAGGAACACGGCTCGAAGGGCCCGAAGGGCTGGCGGGATCGCGCGCAGGTGACCATGTGGCACTCGGCGGTGCCGCCCTCGGCGGCGATCAGATAGTAAAAACCGGCGCGTTTAAAGAGATGCGGTCCCTCCGGATAGCTTCCACCCGACCCCGTCCAGATCAGGCGGGGTTCGGACAAAAGCGCGCCGGAGGCGGGATCAATCTCGGATTGGTAAAGCCCACGGACGGCCGCCCAACCGGTGCCGTTGCCGGTCCAATATACCCGGCCGTCGTCGTCAAAAAAGAGCGAAGGATCGATGCCACCCTGGTTCACCCAGATAGGATCGGACCAGGGACCGGCGGGATTTTCAGCGGTTACAAAAAAATTCCTAAATCCACGCCCTGTTACATTCACCGTCGTGGCCAGATAAAATCGGCCGGCGTGATAACGAATGGTGGGGGCATAGATCCCGTCTGAAGGCGCAACGCCAGGAATTTCCAGTTGTGAAGGCCGGTCAAGCACGTGGCCGAGTTGGCGCCAGTTGACCAAATCACGGCTATGGAAAATAGGAACGCCGGGGAAATACTCGAAGCTGGAGTTGACGAGGTAGAAGTCCGCGCCCACACGGCAGACGCTCGGGTCAGGATAGAACCCAGGTAAGATCGGGTTGCGGAAGCACATTGCCCTGCCTTGCAGAACCGAAGTAGCTGTAGCGGTTAAAGAAAGCGAATTCATAGCCATGCGCCTTCCCGTGTCCTAGCGAAGGAGAAAAATGCTAACTTGCAGTCATTTTCTCCGGCTACGGTGAGAACTATCCCCAAAAAATGAATTAATGGAGAGGCTGGCCAGACCGGAGAAAATACTAGGGCAATGACAGACCCTTGTTTCATCGGCTAGAAGGAGTTGCGCCATGAAAGCGAAAATAGTCAAAGTCAGCGTGCCCTGACTCCCCATTGGCGAAAAGACCGACCTTGGCACCCATCCAGCCCCCTTCACGTGCCGTGAATATTTCGGCGAGATTCGTATACGCGCCGGAAGCGTCAGCATAGGCGAAAGTGCACTCGCCGCTGGAATTGACCGTAACCCTTAGCCGGGACGGAACCCCAGGCGCATCGCACTCGAATACCGGGCGGTTTTCGATGCTGTAAACTAAGCGGCGCGCAGTTGTTACCGAGCAAAGCTGCAAGCACGCGGAGGATGCACCTCCAGTAACAACCAGACCGGCGGAAACCGATCCTGTTATTTCAATCATTGTCTCGACCGTAAAACTACGGGCCGGAAACTTTTGCGTGAGCAAGTGCGGCGTTAGCTCCAGTTTTTCCGGATGTGGGACCATCGCCAACAGTCGTAGCCACCCTGGGCGACCAACGAAATCCGCCCAAGCGGGATTGTGGTTTGCCTGCCATTGCCATTGCGGCCCCAGAAATCCTGCCTCAAACTCGTCGGAATCGACCGGCGCGAAACGGGGACCTCCCTGCTTAAGGAGCGCGCTTTTCGTGCCAGAGACAGGTTCACCGACTGCATCTGGAACTGAAATGAAACCGACCTGCGGCCAATCGTCTCCGGTTGGCCAAAGCACCGGCTGAAGATGAGTGATGCGCCCGAAAGGCCCTGTATCTTGAAAATGGACAAACCACCAGTCGTTGTCCGGCGTATCCACAAATGCGCCTTGATGCGGACCATTTATTGCAGTCGATCCACGCGCTAGCACGATTCTCTCTTCATATGGTCCCGTGAGCCGCCTGGAACGGTAGGCAACCTGCCAGCCCGTAGGAACGCCACCTCCGGGAGCCATGACATAATACCAACCGTCTCGTTTATGAACTTTTGGACCTTCGAGGTATGGATGATGGGGGGCGTAAACAATCTCAAACCCCTCCCCAAGCAAGGTGCGGCCATCCGGAGACATGGGACGAACATGCAAGCGATCGCGTTTACCTGCCCTAGAGTTAGCGAAAGCATGAAAGAGCCAGGCGGTGCCATCATCATCCCAGAAAGGGCAAGGGTCTATCCAACCAACCGCGGCCTGCACCAACCACGGTTCCTCCCATGGTCCGGCCGGATGGTCAGCGACGGTCGCATAAATACCCTCGTCTGGCATCGGAAAAAATATCCAAAAACGACCGGCATGTTCACGCAAAGAAGGCGCCCATACACCGCAACCGGGCCGGACTGCTGCGTAGGAAGGATGTGGAACCTGACGAATGGCGTGCCCGACCAGTTTCCAATTAATCAGGTCGGTTGAGCGCAATAAGGGCAGACCAGGAGTAGCGGTAAAGCTGGATGCCGTCATCCAATATTCGGTCCCGACGCGAATAACGTCAGGATCCGAATAATCGGCATGCAGCACCGGATTGCGGTAGGTGCCATCGCCCTCATCGGGTAGCCAAGGGTAGGAATAGTCAGGTGGAAATGACATGACGTTAATTTAAGCCACTGGTCTGGACAGCGGACAGTGGCTGATACTGACTCGGGGGGCACCGCGGAAGTGCCTACCACCAGCGCCAAAGCGATGGATTGTTGGTGTAGTTCTGATTACCAACTAAAGACTGCACATGATAGTCGGCGTATAAATAGAGCGCCTTGCCACCGGGCTGGGATATACGATATTTAGTGGCTATATCTCCTGTTGTGGCGGGTGCTGCTGTATTGGGATCAAAATCTGCATCTCCAACCCCGGCAGGATCATTCGTCTCGCCAGCAAGAACAACGCGACTGGGTGACGGACAATTAGAAGTTCTCGCCCTCCACTTGCCGCCGGCCGCCCATATGTTAGGATTAAACGAGAAGTGTATGTATTCGCCGTAGGGGCTGTTGTCAGAAATCAAACCGTCCGGAGGCACCGCGCTGGCGGAGAACCAGACTGGGCGCTTTTTCCACTGATACTGGCCGCTGCCATTAAAACCGGATTTCTTTGTAAAATAGCGATCGAGTGATTCGTAAATAGGGAACCGTGGGGGATTGCCGGCGGACGGGGTTGTATTAAGTTCGCCGGCCATAAATGCGCCATTGTAAACCATATTGGGCATTGCGCCCTTGTTGTCGGATACGTAGCCGGCAGCGGCCTGGCCGATCTGGCGCAGATTGGACATGTCGGTCGTCATTCGGGCAGCGGCACGGACACGGCCAACGGTGGGGATGATGATGGCGGCGAGAATGCCGATGATCGCGATGACGGTGAGCAACTCAATCAACGTGAATGCGTGCAAACTGTAACGACGTTGGGGGAAGGCAAACATGGCGCGCAAGGAAGGTGATTTTTCGAATAAGAAAAGTGGAGAGGGACCGTCGGGCAGACTACCACCAACGCCAGATGTTCTGCGCGCCGGTTTTGGTGAGTTCCGGTTCGCTCAGGTCACCGGGAAGCAGCGCGACCCGGCCGTCGCAATAAAGATAAAGGGCCTTACCGTCTCTGCTCACACGATACTTAGTATCCACATCCGACATCAGCTCGGCGGCCACCGTGGTGCTCATTGCGCCGCCAGAATTGTTCACCTCGCCCACGATCACTGTGCGGGAGGGAGTGGGCACGGCACCAAGGCGGGATTTCCAGCGTGCATTGGTAATGTAGGGATTGTAGGAGTAAGCCAAGGGCTGAGTCTGCAAGTAGCCGGAGGGCGGAGTGAAGCTGGGAGATGCTTCAGCGTAGCGGCTATACCACATATTACCTCGGCTCAACCAATTATAAATCGATGAGGCGTTAAATTTAGGCCCCTTGCCGAAGTATCGATCGACCGCTTCTTGAAAAGTCCAACGATCTGGCTGCCCTGAACCGGTTGACGTTCCCGCGATTAATATGCTCGCGTTGGGCAAATAGCCTTTGTTGTCGGAAACATGCAGCATGATGCCGGTCCCGATCTGCCGTAGGTTGGAGGTATCGGATGCGGTAGCCGCCCGTTTGCGCACCAGTCCAACCGTGGGAATGATGATGGCCGCGAGGATACCGATGATTGCAATAACGGTCAGCAGCTCAATCAAGGTAAAACCACGCTTGACATTGATTGACAAGGATTTATAAAACATAAAAGTCCGCAAGAAAGCTCAGAGTTGTCGCAGACGACCCATTTAATGCAACTGTTTAGACCATCGGGCGACGGCGGCGAGTGGCGGCGAGGGCAATACCACCAAGGCCAAGAACCGCCGAGTAAGCACTTGGCTCGGGGATGGCGGAAGCAACTGTAAGAATTATGTTATTATCGGATAATCCTATCGTGCTGTTCAATCCATCTACGGTGCCTGTAAGGGAAGAGCCAAGTGTCCCGGAAATTGAAGTAAGGTTAAACAACACATAAGCACCTGGGCCAAAACCCTCACCTTTAGTGAAACTGAAATCGTCGAAGTTTAGCGCTCCTGACCCGATGCTGGCAGAAGAGGCAGTTATAACTGATCCGCCGGGTGCGCCCAAGGTAAAAAGCATAGAGGGAGTAGCACTAGCCAAAGCGGCGCTCAAATTAAGAGTTCCGCTACCAAGGATAAACGATAGACCGTCGGCACTGTTTGCCTCCAATTGGGCCCCGTTGGCAACTGTAACGCCGAGGTTGCTTGCGGATAAATCAACCGTGCCGGTTCCACCCAGGATACCTCCAGTCACATTGTAAGCACCAGTAACACCACTGCCGACCGTGTGCGTCCCATTTATAAGCAACTTTCCGGCGCTAATTGTGGTCGGACCCGTGTAAGCATTGCTTCCAGAGAAGATCTGAGTGCCGGCTCCAGTCTTGGTGATCGCAATAGAACCAACGGAAGCAGCTATAACGCTAGTGTTGGCGCTACCGTCTGCGATATTTCCGGAGAAGGTCGTTGAGTCACCATACACTGGGTTGATTGATAATGTTGAGGTGCCTGTGGCACTAGAAAAATTGGTGACTTTTCCGGCGCCAGACAAACTCCGGATCGTGGGAGAACGAGAATTGGTAGCGTCGGAAAGATTAAAGTAGCCACCACTCTCCACGGTTACAGTCGGCTGCGCGCCCGCCGTTGTGCCAAATGGGTTACCAGTAGAAAAAGTGGTCAAGACGTGGTCACCCACAGTAAAACCTGCACCACTTGCAAAATTTACCGCGGTGCCGAAAGTAATATTGGAATAGTCGGTTGCAGCAGGCGAAAGCGAAGTCTCTCGCACAAAACGGAGGTTGCCGTTCTGAATTAGAATAGCAGGCGCGTTTGTGAGCAGGTTAAAACGAAAACTCTCAAAACCACCGACAATTACCGAGCTAGCCGCAGCGTAGCGACCTAAAGAAACCGTTCGCGTCGAACCGCTCAAATCCCAAGTGCCTCCATTAGCGGTAAACCTACCGTTATTTGCGACAGTTCCGACATTTACGGTGAAATCCGAATTCACGGTTACATTCGAGGCGATGCTACCACCCGCACTAAAAATAGTTCCGCCATTGATGGTCATTGACCCGGTGCCGATTGCACTGGCCGTTACCGCACCGGACGCAACCGTGGCAGCAGCGCTGGAAATTCTTAAAGCTCCTCCCGAACTCAAGGTTACACCCCCGGAGAACGTATTTCCAGCATTGCTCAAGAAAACAGCCTGATTGGTTGGTGATGCTGCACCGGCAAGCGTTAAAGCACCCGAACCGGATATTAAGCCGGTAACTGAAAGCTGTGTAGTGTTGGAAGTAGCTGACCCTGTTTTCCAAGTCTGGTTTGCACCCAGACTAACCGTAGAGCCAATGGTTAAACTACGAGTGCTACCGTTTAGATCGATGCCGGATGAACCCAATGCCAATGTCCCAGCCGTGCCGGCGTTTATGACAATATTATTAGCCGGGTTGGAGGAGAACAATATGCCTGCGAAACTCACGCCTGTGCCGATTGTAGTGGTCGCGCCGCTTGCTGATATCGCAGAGGAAAAACCAGCGAGGTCAGAGGAAGTTGGAGCACTACCACCCGTCCAACTCGATCCAGTGCTAAGAACTGTGCTGTTGTTGGCTTTCTGAATGGTAGCCGCGGATAACTTAGGAGACAGAATCAGAAATGGCAGAAAAACCGACGACGCAGAGGCTAGTTTGCGTGTGTTAACCAATAGGCGGGGGTAGTGTAACGATTTCATTATGGGGATAAAGCGAGAGAAATTTAGGGCGGTAGCTTGGGTTCTTAACTTGAAGCAAGATTTCAATCTAGCGCCTTCGCGCGTTATTTCCAGATAATTCTCAGGAAAAATAATGCAAAAGATGCAAAATAGATCTTAGGCCAAAACTAGCCCCACAAAAACTAGCGAATAAGCAACCCCCTAGCTGGGATGACAGGCACATAGCGTTGCTCAAATACCCGCGCTAAAATCGAAAAGGCACCATCAATCGTCTTCGCAAAAAAAGCGCAAATAAGCAGAATAAAACCCCGCAGCTGAAAAATGAAGCTAGGGAAAAGACGGAAATCGTATCCTGAAAAAATGCTATTTTGCAGAAATTATCTTTTTGCTTAAACCTGCGTGGCTAGCCAGTTTTAGAAATAGTGTAGAATGCATTTTATATCAACATTTTGTGATTTATTAGCCAAGGGTTCTATGCTAAAAGTGACGTTTGCCCGAATCAACGAACACGAGCGAGCCACGAAAGAAAGTCACCGCGAAAGTAAGTAATTAAGCATATTCAGAGAAAGCAGCCGAAGTATGACGAGGCGTTCAGGGGGCAAAACCGTTGCCTACGCGAGAGCTAAGGAGGAGGTCAGCGAAACTTACGAGAAGAGAGCTAGCGTTACTTGTTCCAGCCCCCCTTCGACAGGAATCGGCTAGGGCAGAACTCCCAAAGTTACTATAAAAAGCAGGGTTACGGCCGAGAATGCAAAAAAGTCCGGCATAACGAAGTAGAAGAGGTCGCCGACCTAGCCCGCGTATAACGAGATATCTGCCCCCGCATCAGTGGTAACCAGCTGTGTCGGAGCGGTGTTGGCGAGGGAAGGTTTGGTAGCGGGCGCGCGTAAAACCAACGTCTTTTTTATTGCGCGGGTCCGGCAGCTTGATCGTCACAATATGCGCTAAGGAATTCACTTCGCGCACGCTAAAAATTACCGTGATGTGCTTGCAGATAACGGAAGTGTCTTTGTCGCTTCTGTGACGTAAAAGCCTCTTTTTCACGGATGTTTGAGGTTGCCGCAAACCGGCGGCGAATCCACACCAAGGAACGCTTGGCGACGCCACCCGTCTTTCCTGTTTCCCTTTTCTCCGTGTCCCCGCTTTTCGCGTCCTTTCGCCGTCTTTTTCTGGTCGCCGCGACTCTCGGCGCTGGGGTGGTCCGAGCCTATCCTCCGGCGACTCTACCCCCGGCCTACACCGTCGCCGACCTCGATCGAATACAGCAACAGGCCGCCGACCGCGCGATGGAGCGTTTCCCCAAGGCCGTGATCGCCATCGTGGACCGCGACGGCCGCGTGCTCTTGCTGCGGCGCGCGGACGGCACCGGCTCTATCCTCGCCAACGAACGCGCCATCGCCGTCGCCAAGGCCGGCACCGCCGTCTTCCTGAGTTCCAACGAGCACGCCTTCACTCCGCGCACCGCCGGCTTCATCATTCAGGAGAATTTTCCGCCCGGCATCCGCAACCGCCCTCCCGGTCCCCTGGTTGGCGTCGGCTTCTCCAACCTGGCTTATTCCGACATCAACTATTTCCGCGACGTCTCCGGCGCTCGTATTCTGCTCACCCGCCTGCGCGCCTCCCCGGGCGGCGTTCCCCTTTACAAAAACGGGCGCCTCTTCGCCGGGGTCGGCGTGCACGGCGATGGCACCGAGGCGGAATTCACCACCGACGATGGCTACGACCTCACGCTCGGCCCCGACGAGGACGAGGCCATCGCCCTCGCCGGCCAGATCGGCTACGCCCCCGATCCTCGTCTCCACGCGACGGGGGTGCTGATCGACGGCATCCGCCTGCCCTATGTTAAAACCCCGGTCCGCGCCGCCCGCGTCGCCGGCGCCGCCCCGGTCATCCCCGCCGCCGTCCCGCCCCCACCTTTCGTTTGGCCAACCGACACCCTGGGCGGCGTGACCGGTGAAATCCGCGCGCCCATCGTGACTGACCCCATGGCCGGCCTGATCGACGGCCAGCCCCGCCTTTCCGCCGCCGAGGTGCGCGGCATCCTCGCCGCCGGCGCCGCCCGCG
>Ga0214917_10002592_pt1 | contig 21774 bp, 23 predicted proteins | sample LL_1208_BB_MetaG_FD_177983 | JGI IMG/M metagenome (GOLD analysis project Ga0214917, IMG submission 177983) | Freshwater microbial communities from Lake Lanier, Atlanta, Georgia, United States - LL_1208_BB | ecosystem: Environmental > Aquatic > Freshwater > Lake | place: USA: Georgia | collected...
AACTGATGGAATTTCAGAATTTAATAACGGTAAGGGATTAACACTTGTTATCGATGTTCAGATAACTCCATCCAATCAATACAAATTTGATATAACAGTCCAGTGAATTTAATGAGTAAATTTGATATGTTGACGGAGGATAATTTTGAGTTATTTGCTAAACTCAAATACAATAATCCTTCGTGTGCGTCGATTGATGAATTCAACGACGATATGAAAAGAATAAAGTATATCAAAAGACTTTTTCATAAGTTTGATAATGAAAGAGTTTTAAAGGATAGACTTATTTGCAATCATATTTTGATTCTTTGTAATGTTTTTGGTGTTGAGTCTTGCATTCGAATGCTATTTTTTAGAATAGATAAACAGTATCATGGATTCTTAAAGACTTTTTTGAATCACATGAACATACTTCCAAAAAGCATACCGGAAGTGAACTTAGATCTAATTCAATTGGATGGTAGAATAGAAAGGCAAATCAAGAAAAATGCTAAATGAAGGAATAGCTGACGCTGGTTTGCTGGTAAGAAGTTTTACTGTTTATAAATTTCTTAGCCTTCTAGCCACACCATATACAAGCCTTGATGCTTTTAAGCAAGGATTCATAGATTCAAGAGGAAACTTTAAGGAAAATGTAGATTCTTTATTGAGGCAAAGAAAAATTGATGCTCTTGATGTTTTGATAATCAAGCTCAAAAAATTATTAAGTATGGTTCCAGATCCAAGCGTTAGATCAAAATTAAATAATCAATTATCGATTCTTGATTTGTTTTTGAGTGAAATGTACAATTATGATATAGAGCCACACGAATCTCTATATTTACTAGAAACTCATTGCCTAAAAGAAGGCTTTTCCTTATTGGACTTTTTAGTTGAAGATATGACCGTTGGTGGTGGTGATGTTGCTGGTCTTCTAATAACAGATATTATTGGACCAAAACAAAAAGATCTTAAAGATCCATACCGCGAGAAAAAGAAGCTTTTCAAAAGAAAGCCTCTTGAAGACGAAATAGAAGAATAATCATAATATAAATAATTCTGGAGGTCATTATGCCGACTGAGTTGATTTCATTGATAGGCGGAAGCCTTACTGGATTTTTGTTTCGATTCATGGCTCAGAAGAGTCAGGATCAAAAAGAGCTATTTGAACGCCTAATTGCTGCCAACAAGCAGACTACCGAAAATCAGGATAAGGCGGCTCAAAGAGTTCCCCTTGATGTCGGCAAGGGCGTTCGTCAGCTAATCGTTCTAACTGTTCTTTTTGGAACCATTGCTGCACCATTCATTCTACCATTCTTTGGTGTTCCTACCTTCGTAGAGGTTGATTCAACAAACCCAGAAGCATTCTTTGGCCTATTCCCAGAGACTGCAAAGAAGTATTTTGTTGAGATTAACGGATATCTTTATACATCTGAAAATCGTCAAATACTCGTAGCGATTGTCGGTTTCTACTTTGGCACTGCTGCCGCAGGGAGGAAGTCATGAAGAAGATCTGGGCATTAGTTTTAGTTCTAGCACTTGTTTTTGCAGGATGCGATACCACTCCAGAAATCATTCCAGACATTACTGGTGATAATGTTATAATGATGGATATCAAGAGCCAGATTGAAAATAACAAGATGGTCAAAGATGATTATAGCTGGGTAATCTGGTATTTACCGATTCTTTTCTTGGTTGTTGCTTGGGGATATAAAGAATTCTTCACTAAGAAAAAAGGTGAATAATGGCTGAGAGAACTAGATTACCTAAAAGTAGATCGGGAAATGTATTTGCAAATCCCCTTGATCGAATAAGATATGGAGATTTACCCGCAGTTCCTGAAGGAACTAGGCTTAACCTTTTTCCTGATATTAATCCTACTGGGGATTACAAACCAAGAAGACTGAAATTTATTCCTGATGTGCAATATAATCCACAGAGAGTTGGAATAGGTCAAATTAAACCAAAAATAAAAGGTGGCCCTGTTTCTCCAGTTTCTGGAAATTTTGGTCCAACCACCGTAAAACAAGCAATTGATGCTTCTGCACAACAAGCAGCTCAACAAGCAGCGGAACAAGCCAAGCCTGCTGGGAAGGTTGCAAGAGGCGCAGCTACTGCAACTAGTCTACTTGGTGGAGGACTAGGGTCACTTGCATATGAAACATTAGTTCCCCAAGAATTTAGAGATTGGGCGCAAAGATCAAACTATACGGTAGGCGAAACAAATTTATCAGTCGATGATTTCTTATCGACTGCTGCATTTCAAGGGGGAATGGACGCAACTTCTGCTGGTTTATCTACATTATCTGGTGGTGCTCTAGGAACTCCACTTGCAGCAGCGGCTAAAGGATTTCTACCAAATGTAGTTGGTGGAGTAATTGGTAGTCAGGAAGGGGAAAGAATCGGATCAAGACTCGCACAAACACTCGGTGGGGGTGAACTGGCTCAAGGCGCAGCAGGACTTGGTGGTGGTGTTTTAGGATGGATGGGTGGTGCTAAAGTAGCAAGAGATTTAATGACTAAAGCTGGTAGAGAGGGCATGAAAACTGGAATGAAAGGTTTAGGTAAAGGTGTAGGAGCAGCAGGAGCAATTCTAGATACAGCCTTTACTGCCGCTGATCAATTTGATACGAAATATAAAGGTCTTGGCGGCGAATTAGAATCTATTCTGGACCCAGGTGATTTATTAGCTCTTTCTGGGGGTCCAGTTGGATTGGCAGCTTTTGTGGGAACAAAGGGGCTTAAAGTGGGTGGTGCAATTTCTAGAGCAGCAATTGATGCTGAACAACAGAAAAAAAATAAACTTGCAACAGATCTAACAAATGCAATATCAACTTTACAAAATACCGATTGGTCTAAGCAGCCCAAGGGAGCTAAAGAACAATGGGAAAAATATACCAGAGATTTGGAAGCACAACGCAAAAATATGACTACTATTTTTGGTGATGAGAAAAAGGCTGTTGAATTAGCCAGTCAAGAAGGAATGAGAGATTTTAACTTTAGATATAATCCACAGACTAAAGGAACCGAATTCCAGAGTGATGTTGCTGATGAATTGAAAAGAAGAGCGCAGGATACTGCAAGAGCCAGCGGTGCAACTCCAGCCGAATTTAAGGATATAGAACAAAGACTACAGGTTGCTGCCTTGAAGAAGCAAGCAGAAGAAGCACCAAAAACAGCAGAAGGACGAGCAAGAATTAAGAAAGTCGAATCCCAGGAACAGGCTGCTCAAAGATTTGCTGCACAAGATGCTGTAAGACAGGCAAGAGAAGCAGGATACGAACCAGATCCAGAACTTCTCAAACAAGCTGCTGGACCAATTGAAAAAGATCCAAATGCAAAGGAATCCCCACAAACAGCAATAGACGCAGAAGTAGAAGGAATTCGTGCTAAAGAAAATGAACAAATGCAACAAGCACAAAGAAAAGAAGAAGAAAGAAAAGCCAAAAATGCTGCGGCAGAAAAGAAATTAGCTGATGCTAGAATCGGTGATTCGGAAGCAGCCCAAACTTCTAGAAATCTAGAAACAATGAGTAAAAAATTAAGAGAAATGCCATCACTAGAACAGCAAATTCAAATGGCTAAAGATAAATTAAAATCAAGATAATCTAAAGTTTATTTGATTATCATAAACAGCTTTGCAGATGTAAAAGGAGTCAACGATATCCGTAATAGGATTCTTGACTTCTTTTCCTATCTGGTCAAAGTGAATTCTTAAATCAGTCCCAGTCTCTTTTACGAATGCCTCAAACATTTCCTGCTTACTGGCATTTCCTTTTCCGCTGGCAAGTTTCTTGACTCTGGTTGGCTGAATGACATCAAGAGGAATTGACTGTTGCCAAAGCTTGTACTTCAAGATTCCCGTATTCTCTGCTATATGAAAGACTCTTCCCTTGGCTCCATATGCATAGTCTTCAAGTGCGACTTGTTCGCTTCCTATTAAAAGCTCTACTGCCCAATCAGATATGCTATCATATCTTCCACACTCAACGGTATAATCGGGAAATAGCTCTCCACGAATATTGTGATTGAACATTGTGGCATTCTTTTTAGTATCTGTTAAGAAGTAAAAGGAACAGTTCTTATAAGAAAACTCCCTATGCAATCTACCATTAAAAATGCAAATGCAAGGGGAGGTTAAAGAGTAATCAATACCAGCGATTATCACATAGTATTTATTTTATTTTTATTGTTAATTATTACCACCAACAAAGGCCCATCCAGATCTTTTAGTATGATCAAATAAATGTGTAACCTTTAAACCAGTACTTTGTAAAAAATCATGGATATGTTTATAATTTTCAGATTGTAAATCATCTTCGGTATCTCCATGTGGCCAAACAATATGAAGATTATCTCCATTTTTTATTATTGTAAGATCATTTTTTCTTAAAGTATCTTTTAATATTTCTGAGTATTCTTCTTCTTTTATACCGCCTTTAGGCAATCTTCTTTTAAATGGATTCAATTGTAAAATAACATCAGTTAAATAATGTCTTGCTCTTGTACCGTGGCAACTAAGATCAAATGTTCCACAACTTCCTGTTTTTTGGGGTTTTCTTTTTACTGGTTCTACTACTTTTATTTCTGCTGTAATCCTTTTACCATCACTTCTTGTCCAAGCAATATCTGGGCGTACATGAGTAATTACTCTGCCTCCGCTTTTTCCCACATGGGTTGATAACATTAATTCTGATTTTTTAGTTTCATCCTTACCTGGATTTTCTGGGACTTCCACTGTCCAGCCCTTCGGGGTAACAACCTTTAATCTGCTAGTGAGTGTTTCTGTACTTATTTTTTTCCCGAGATTTTGCATTTTGGTTTCAAGATCTTCGGGATTTAAGTTTTGATGTTTAATCCTATATTGGTCTTCTATGGCTTGTCTATGTTGTTCGGATGGAGCAATTTGATCAAGAATGCTTAGATTGCTAGAAGAACGAGAAACATCCAATCCTGGACCTAAACTAATTTTTACTTTTGTAGAAGGACCACGGCTCATATCAGTTCTATCTTCAATTAAAATTTTTATGTATTTTAACCTATAATCCATACCTTATTTAGTCAAATCCACAATCTCGCAAGCTCCTGCGGTGCAACTAAAAGTCTGGGTTCCTGTAGTGTTATCTTCCTTTTCGTAGTTGGATAGGTCTGACCAATCAACATCAGAGGGAAGTTTAGCCAGTAGTGCTTCATACTGCTCCTTGGTGCAGTCTTCGTATGGAGCCTGACGGTAGGTGTGATCTGAGTGTGGAAGGAATGAAATGCCGCTGATCTCATCGAAGTGAGCATAGACCCATGCTCCTACTTCCATCCATTCCTCATCACGAACAGTTACAGTAATGCTAGGCTTGTGTTCGCACCAGTACTGCTGATAGGTCAACCAAAGTTCCAATTGTTCGATTGCGGTCATATCATTACGAGTTACGCAATGATCTGGGGACTTCATTGGGAATGAGAAGACCATTGTGTGGTTTGGCTTCATTACGCATGGCTCGGCAACGAATCCCTTATCGATCATGAACTGGCAGATTGGGTCTTTACGGTCTGCACGAACACGGCGAATGTAATAGTCGGCATGACGAGCATGAATACCCGAAGCAGCATCAACCAACTGACTGACCGTTCCGCTTGGCTTTACACAAGTGATGGCAGCAGATTCATTGATCTTTAGCTTATGTGCATATTCCTTATTGGTTTCAATTGCGACATGACGCAGATGATCAAGAACATCCTTAAGGTCTACACCACCAGCACGACCATTGGTGATTTCATTATCCATGATACCAGTCAAGGATACTCCAAGCAGACGCTCTTCTTCACAGTTCTTCTTCCAATCGCTTGAAAGATAACGGAAGTTGGTAAGAGTAGACTGGAATGTACCCAGGATAGTCGCAAGACGAACCTTACGAGCAAGTGTATCTGGAGTATCGTCTGCACGAATTACGACTTCAGATAGATTGCAGAACTCGCGGTCGCGTAGAATGATCTCTGAGCAAGGATTGGTTCCGAAGTCGTGGTTTGGATCACGACGATCTCCAAGACGCTTGATCTGGTTCTTTGCGGCCTTACGGTTGAAGATACCACGCTCTCCACTCTTGCTCTTGTAGAGGGAAACCCATTCGTCCATGAAGGTAGCCATGTCTGGCTTTTCCTTGTAGCAGGCTGAGTTATTTGCAAGAGCGCGTTGAGCATTGTTCTCCCACCATGCACCGCTCTTTGCCATACGCATACGATCATCGTCAAGGGACGAGAGTGAAATTAGAGCAGAACGACGAACCCCACCGACAACTACGATTTCAGCAATTTTGCATACGATATCGTGGCATTCGACGGTAGTGAGCTTTCTACCCGCTGCCTTGCGGAAGGTTTCAATGGTAAATCTGAAAAGGTCTTCCAGAGGTTCAGGTCCCGATGCTCGTCCACCGAAGGTTTTAAGTCTTGCTCCAGCAGGACGAACTTTTGAAACATCCCATTGCGGAATCTGACCACCAATGAGTAATGAGAATAGTTCTCGGTAGGCTTTAGCCCAACCAATCTTAGAATCTTCCACCACGATAATAGTATCGCTATTTGTAAATTCTTCAGCAATAGTAGGAAGCTTTTCAACGAATTCCCTTTCGACAGAAAAACCGACACCTGTTCCGCACATTAAGATGTATACAATCTCGTCAAACGAGCGAACCTTGCTCGTTGAAACATAGGAGCAGTTATACCCTGCTACATGGTCGCGTTCTAGTGCCTCACCTGCGGTCATGAGGCAACGCATGGACGGCATCACTTCCAAATTCAATACCGCTGTTTCAAGTTCCTTACGAAGATCCTTTGAAAGCTTGTAGTTGCAATTATTCTTTAGATGTTCCTCAAAGAAATCAAAATAGCGTTTTACAGTCTCTCCCCATGATTCACGACGAGTTTCGGACTCAATCCAGCGTGAATATCTTGAAGAATAAATAAAAGTTTGGTAAGCTGTTGGTAAATTAATCATATTAAAATTCTCCTTATTTTTTATAATTTTCTGTTATGATTTTCGCTATTTCGATAAATTGTTCTCTGGATAAATCCCATTTCATACGATTTACATCTTTATGAACCCATTGAACATTTTGTTTTGTATAACCTAGTTTACTATCTATTCTGTCCAATGAAGCGTTGCCTTTTTTGCCTTTAGTTTCAAAATAAAGAGGAAATTTGGTATATGCACATATTTTATCTTGTTTTTCAAAAATTTCATCTAACTCTTCTCTTGTAACATCAAATGGAATTTTTCTTTTTTCGGCACATTTTTTTATTTTTTGAAAGTACATTCCAGTGACATTGTTAGAAGAAGAGGTCCAATTATAGCTATTTTCAAATCTAAATCTAGACCCAAAACAAGAATTACATCCTTGTACATTTCCATAAACTAAATGCCATTTACTTATTTCTTTTTCTATTCCACAATCGCATTTAACTTTCCACAATCTAGTTTTTGATTTTTGGCTTTTATATTTTGTTAACGCGCCCTCACCGATTATAGTATATGAGCCAATTTTTTTATTAAACCAATCTTCTCCCTTATATAATATCTTCATGTGTATATCATCCTTTTATTTATTTATAATAAACACATGTTATGTAAAGTTATTTGGTCAGTTCCTGCCAAGAGACAGGAAAACAAGGCTGAATTAGCTGCCCAATAGCCGAAGCGTATTCCCGGACTTCCCATTGAGCATGGGGATCGATTCTTTGCTTAAAAACGCGGGCGTAAGCGGCCAGAGAACCCGTCCAGTACCATTCGGTGTATGTACCCTGGGGTAGGGCGAAACGGGCCTGCTCAGGGGCTACGCCAGCCTCTAGGAGCCAGTTGTAGGTCTTTAGGGCATCGCTAGCCACCCCAAAGTACATGGCCTCAGCAGCCGCTACCGTGTCTTCATTGGTAATAAAGTCTTCTGAACCCTGCTTTGCCCCATTTGTGGGCTTAGAACGCCACTTTGGAATGTAAATTTCGGGTTCTTCGGTTACATAACGACGAGAAATTTCATTCTCGACAAACCCAACCTTGTGCTTAAAAAGCTGGGTTCGAATCGAAATTGGAGCCTTGACATGAAGCATGATCTGGGGATGGGCAAATGGAGTCCAGTGCTTGTGTTGGGCAAGGTACTTAATTAGCTTCTTATCCTTTTCCGAAAGAATATTGGCAGGAACATGGCTATCTGGATGTTCCCATTCGCTTTCCTTGTGAAACGAAACTCTGGCTGAATTAACAACCGTTAGATCGCTTCCCATACACTCAATCATACGAACAAAACCCTTGTCTAGAACATTTACTTTTTCCATTGCATATACCTCAATTTTGCTTCTAATCCCGAATAGGTGTTCTTGCTAATCATATCCATCGGATCACCAACCGCAAGAACATAGTCGTTAATATCCTTGACCTTAACATCAGGCCAAATAAGAATCTTATGACCCTTCTCCATAACCGTTTCCATGAAGTTGCAAATCTGCTTGTTGCGCTTTTCATTATCGAAAACATAAACCACCTCGCTGTTTGCAATCTTCTCTGGAAGTTTCATATCTCCAGCAGCACCAACCATCGCAACTGCGTTGGGTAGGAAGATGCTATCGATTGGGCCTTCTGTGATATAGATTGTTTCTTGTGGATTTACTCTCCACAATCCATACCATAGTTTTTCCACAGAATCCTTCTTGAGAGTAATATATCGGATCTTGGAATCTCTCTCAAGCGCGCGGCCTTGGAGTCCGATGACTTCCTTGTTTTCGTCGTAGAAGGGAATGACGAGTCTTGGTTCTTCTGGTAGCGAGTATTCGCTGCTGAATTCCTTCGCGGTCTTTCCAAAGTCTTCGGTGTAATAAAAGTAGCAGAGCGATTCATCAGGGATGTTTCTCTTGGCCAGATATTGCACGACTGGATGTTCAGAACCAAGGTCACAAACATTGACGCAATGTGGCGGAACTTCGAATGTAGTAATCTTCCTAGAGGGCTTGAATAGCTCCTCTGTCTTTGGCTTCTTGTAGTTTGATCTTCCATTTTCTCCATTTGAAAATCTCCTAAATGCATATTCCTTTGCGATATCTGGATTGATTGCTTCTAGGAAAGAATAGAGATTCGTTCCATAACCACAGTTATGGCAGCGGTAAAAGAAATCATTTCCCTTCTGGTAGAAATAACCACGGGCAAGATTCTTACGCTTCTTAGAATCGCCACAAAAAGGACAACGGCAGTTTGCCAGATTGTCCTTCTTCCACTTGAACTTTCCCAGATTGCTTGAAACGATGTTGATGTAAGTCTTATCGATGTACGCGCTCATTCAATCTTCCAATCGTTTACCTTGACCAGATTGGGAATCTGGCGAGGGCTATATCCATTACCATATCCATGAGGATCGTTCTGGTTTGAATCGGAGATTCCGTCTTGATCGTCACGCTTGACATCAAAGAGCTTCATCTTGGACCTATCAATACCAACCACGAACTTCTTGTTCACGGTAGCACTATTGTAGCGGTTCTTCAACTGCTTTACCAGAATTTGTCCAAGATTTTCAAGATCGTCTGTGCTGATCAAAGCACAGAAGAAGTCTGCTGTGGCAGGAAGACCAAACGATTCTGATGTATCTTCAAGACCGAAATCGCTATTGGCAAATCCTGAACGGTTTACCTGAGTAGCAGAGAAGATCGGTACATTATATTCTACGGCCAAACCGCGCAGTTCTTCGGCCACAGACTTGATGTAGAAGTAACTATTAGTATTGGCATTCTGCTTGATCCTGGCAGAAGCACAGATATTGATATAGTCAACAAAGATGACATCTGGAATGAAACGCTTCTTGATCTTGAGTTCGTCTAGAAGATGCTTGAAGTTTGCAACTGATGCACTTGCTGTCGGGTATTCCTTGACAATCAACTTGCCATGAATCTTGCTCTTGAGAGCTTCCATCTTCTTATCATAGACTGTCTTTGGAAGCTCTTTGAGGCTATCCAAAGTGATGTCTAGTAGATTGGCATCGATGCGCTCGGCAATTCTTTCTTCTGCCATTTCACAGGTAATGTAAAGAACATTCAGGTTCTGTACAAGGCAGTTGGCTGCATGATGGCAAAGGAATAGAGACTTACCTACTCCTGTACCCGCCATGACGATATTGAGAGTCTTGGCAGGAACACCACCCCCAGTGATGGCGTTGAAGAATTCAAGATCGAATGGAATACGCTTTTCTACCTGATGATAAAACTGAAAACGCCGTTCAGCATCGTCAATATAGTCGTGACCAATGTGGTTGTCAAAAGAGACAGAAAGAGCATTTGAAAGAATAGTTGGAATTGCATTCTTTGTATGAGTCTTCGACTTTCCGTCAAGAATGTGAATAGAATCCATGATAGCATTGTAAACTGCCTTATCCTTTACATGGTTTTCAGTTTGCTCAACAAGCCAATTGATATCTGTAAGATCTGTTTCGGTAAAGATGCTTTCAATACACTTAGAGCATTCTGTGTATTCATCCTCAGAAACTAGATCAAGCTTTGATAGGCTAATATCAACAGCCTCCCTTGTGGGGAGGCTGTTGTACTTGGTAATGAAGTCAGAGATCAGACCGAAGATCTTCTTATTGGCATTTCCTGAAAAGTATTCTTCTTTGAGGAATGGATGAACCTTACGAGCGTAAGTTTCATTCGTCGCCAGATTCTTCAATATAACTGATTCCATCATCTTCAATTACCTCTCCGTCGAATTCGTCACCAATTGTTCCATCGCGCTCTTCTAGTAACTTAACTAGAATATCTCCGACAACTTGATTGAACTGCTCTTTGTCGGTATCGGAAACTTCGCCTTTCACTATATCATAGTTGAAATTTAAAACAAGGCTTTCGTTCAATTCTTCAACCTTGATAACACCATATTGAATCGCAATGCCGGAAAACTTTCCTTCTGCGATTTCAATTGCAGCATGTTCGCTTCCGTCATTATTTACGATATTATACTTCATATTCTTCAATTCTTTCTTTTGCTTCTTCGATTGACATATCTTCAATGAAGCATGGGGTTCCCGCTCCAACCCATGCACCAATAATATTGAATTCAAAATATTCAACAGCTTCATCAAATGTCATTCCTTCTTCCATCAGATTGTTGATTATCTTCTTCTGACTGTATGCGGCGATTGGTTGATTTTCACCAAATCTCCACATGAAACCAAGGAATGCATTATCATGACCATCACAAAAAAGTACATTATCCATGTTTACCTCAAATCGTGTTAAATTCAAGCTTTGGGTTCTGAAGCTTGTGCATCCAGTAATCGGCCATCCCTCCCATCATCTCTTCAAATGAAGTTGTTGGCTCCCAACCCATTTCACGCTTTGCCTTACTAGCATCGCCACGAAGATAATGCAATTCTTCTGGTCGTTCATACTTCTTATCAGTCTTGACATACTTGCGATAATCCATGCCAAGATGTTCGAATACAAATTCAACCATGTCTTCTACTGAATATGCATATCCAGTAGCAAGAACATAATCGTCTGCCTTTGGCATCTGAAGCATGTTCCACATTCCGCGTACATAATCCCTCGCATGGCCCCAGTCTCTCTTTGCTCGTAGATTTCCTAGAATAAGTTCATTTGCCATACCCAACTTAATCTTTGCTGCCTGTAGAGCAACCTTGTTGGTTACGAAGTTGATGCCTCTGCGAGGAGATTCGTGGTTGAACAAAATCCCTGAGCAAATAAACATTCCATATGCATTTCTATAGTTGTGGCAAAGATTATGGGCATAAAGCTTTGCACAGCCATATGGACTCACAGGACTCATGTGAGTAGTTTCTCTCTGGTATCCATCAGAGTCACAAGAGTTTCCGAACATCTCAGAAGTGGCTGCATGGTAAACCTTAGTCTTTGGCGAGAATCTACGAACTGCTTCAAGTACCGCCAGAGTACCACCACCATTCACATCAAGGGTATACTTTGGAAGATCGAATGAAATCTGAACATGAGATTGTGCTGCTAGATGATATAGTTCATCCGGCTGAAGCTTTTGCACATTTGTTTCAATACTGATCGGATCGGTAAGATCTGCGTAGTGAAGCTGAATCTTTCCTTGCTCCCAAATATCATTGATACGAGTTGTCTGAGATTCTGGAACAGAGTTTCTACGAACTGTTCCATGAACTTCATATCCCTTCTCAACAAGCATCTCTGCGAGATAAGAAGCGTCCTGGCCATTGGCCCCGATGATAAGTGCTTTCTTAACCATACTTGAATTCCTCCTGTACCTTTTCATCAATTTGCTTTAGAATATCAGCGGTGAAGTACTTCTCAGGTTCTTCGTTGATATGCTTTTCGAACACCTTAGTACCATCAGGAAGTTCAATCTTAGTAGAGTTCTTCTTGAAGATACCACAATCCAAGGCAAGGTCAACAAGACCGTAGTAACGATTCAAACCGCTATCGAAGTTCAGTTGAACCTGAACGATCTTATTTTCCTTGGTTAGTCGGCTCTTGTAAAGCTTGCAAGTAATTAGATTACCTACAACTTCATCATCCTGCTTATCCTTCTTCTTGGATAGAGTTACGATAGTAGAAGCCGCATATTTTAGACCAGATCCACCACCAAGTTCCTTTGTTGGAACATAGGCTCCTACTACATCGTAGGTGTGATTCGTCATAAGCATGGGAATCTTTGCCTTACCCAACTTGAGAGTAAGAACACGGAATGTTCCCTTGATAACTTGTGCGCGAGTCATGTCGCGGGTGTTCTTGCCTTCAGCGACATCGTTCATTTCCTTTGCTGTGCTCAACATGCCCAGCGAGTCAAGAACAATCATCATTGGCTTGCGTTCTGATTCATCTGTTGCAAGAACCTTGTCAACAATGGTCAAGCACTGATGGCGAAAGTCTTCTACTGTTTCGACTGGAAAAACAGCAATTCGTTTTGGGTCCACTCCACGATCAGTAAACATGTCACTGGTTACTGCCTGTTCGGTATCGAAGTAGAGTACTACGCCTTCCGGGTTCGCTGCCAGAAATTGTGCCACGATACCAATGCTGAAGTAAGTCTTGCCAGTAGCAGATTCACCAGCCAGACAGGTAATCTTGTTATCAGGTAGACCATCAAATAGACTGCCAGATAACAGAGCATTAAACACATAAGACCCAGTATCAATATAGCCGCCAACATCAGATCCATCAAGTCCATCTTCGACTTTACTTGCGAATTTGTTTCCTGAGACATTAATCATTTCCTTTAAAAAATCCATATTTCTCCTTAAGCAAAAAGTGATTCAAGTGTATTTCGTCTTTCTGTCTGCCACCCAATGGCTTCTACGATTGCCTTGAGTGGGTCTAGAAATGCTTTCTCAAACTGAGTATCATAATCAATATAGGCGTTTAAGTCAAACTCTTTCGGCAAAGAATTTATGAACGAAATAACACAATCCTTGCCAGTTATTCCGCCTACAGGGTTTGGAGACTTCAGATACAAGAACTTGATCTTATCCGCATCCCTAATGATCTGGTACTTTTTCTGGAGTTTAGCCTTATTGACATAGTAATTGTAAAGAAGAGCACCCTTGACGGCGATTGGAGTACCCTTCTTATAAATGGTTACTTGGTCCGTATAATCTTTTACTCCATTTACAGAGCGAGGGAATGCAATGTCTTCTGGCGCAAACTTTTGGAATTTATTTCTGAAGTCATCGATATGCTTGATAAGAGTATCGTTGTCTTTGGTAAGAATAATGTCGATGCACTTCTTGAGTTCTTCCCGAACAACCTGGGGTGTGGATGAGCGGGTAGTTTCGATTCCCATGATCTTGGCCTTGGGCTTTGCATAACGAACACCTTCTGAGTCATGGACCAGAAGCATGTAACGCTTCTTGGCTGTCCAGATTCCCTTGGAGGCAATCGATTCTCGCTTCATGAACATCTTGTTTGCATAGGCGTTCATGTATTCTGCAAGTTCATCATAGCACTTCTTGATGAAAGGTTCGATGATCTCCTTGCAGCACTTGTCGAGGTAACTTACGATCTCGTCTGTTGACTTGCCAGCAGCAAGCTTTTCCACAAGAGGCCCCATGTTGATATAGATTGAGTCTGTATCGCTGGCTACGACATAATCAAACTCAGTCTTGAGCATTTTGTTCAGGAATTCGTTGATCTTGTTTTCGATCCAGCGAATCGAAAGTTGACCAGACAGCGTAATCGCTTCTGCAATTGATTCGTCGTAGTATCGGAAGTATTCGTTTCCTACAGCACCGTAAGCAGAGTTTAGCTGAATCTTACGGGCCATCTGGAAGTTGTTGTACTTCGCAACCAAAAACTCCAACTCAGTTCTTTCCTCATCAGTCAGATTCTTGCTTTCCAGTTTCTTCTGGCACTCAATCATCTTCTTCTTATACTGACTGCGTTCGGCGTACATCTTTTCCATGAGCCGAGGAAGGAATCCCTGAATGTCCTTACGCAAGCCAACTCCATTTGATGCTACACAGATATTCTTCTTCTTGGCTTCGTTGGTGTATGTCTGTGCCTCTGGTGTGTTTGTCAGAACACGAATTGGAGTTAGACCACCACGGAAGAAATACGAATCATTGCAAATAGTCTCTGGAGAGAGATTGTATTGCATGATGAGGTGTGGATAGAGACTGTTCAAGTCGAACGAAACGATCCAGTCATTCATGCCAAGAATGGGTTCCTTGACATACGCGCCTTCGTATTGCTGTTCCTTGATCGCAGACTTCTTCTTTGGAATTACGATCTTATCCTTGAGAAGTTCGTTGTAGATAATGGTATCCCATGTACGAACCTGGCTGAAGACATCCTCGTAATTCACCTTGGCTGAATAGGCCACAGCGAGAACGAGTTCAATCAGCTTCATCTTCTGTTCAAGCTTATAGACTAGTTCAACATCGTGGTAATTATAGTGAACAAACTTATTGAAGTCCTTCTTATAGAACTCCTTAAGATTGTCGTATTCGTCATAAGAGAGTTTGCGCTCTCCTAGTTCTACCGATGCAATGTAATCAAGACGGTATGATTCTTGCTTTGTGTAGGTGAACTTGTTGTATAGTTCGTAATAGTCAAGAGTCGAGATACCTACGATATCGTAGGACTTCTGGGGTCCACGGGTTGCAGACTGAATCACCTTCTCAAAGACACGGTTGAATGGAGATAAACGGGAGGAATCCTCTTCTCCCATCAAATAAGAGATTCGATTGTAAAGATATGGAATGTCGAAGAAGCGAACATTCCAGCCTGTGATGATATCTGGAGCATGTGATTCCCAGAAGATCAGGAAGTCTTCCAGAAGCTTTCTTTCATCGTCGTACTGCTGACATCTCACATTCGGAATGTCAATATTGAACTCTCCGAGTCCAAAGACATAGGACTTTGCCCCAAGACGAACCGTAATCGCAATGATCTTTTCGGTTGGGTTTGAAATCTGGGGAAAGCCGTCTTCGCATGTCGTTTCGATGTCGATGAATGCCGTAACGATCTCGCGTTCGTTGTAGGAGATTTCTTCTGGAAATTCCTTGCTGATGAACTGGTAAATAAAGTCTGTCTGACCGTAGACCTCAAAGCCAGAGATGCCATCATACTTTTCAATGAACTCACGGCACTCGTACATATTGCCCGGACTGACTGGATGCAGAGGCTGGCCATATAGAGTCTTCCATTCTGAAGACTTACTGCTGGATACAAAGAGAACGGGTTCAAAGGGAACTTCCCTCTGAACCCGAATCCCATTTTCCACCCCTCTATAGAGGATCTTGCTGCCGCGAGTTTCTACGCAAGTATAAAAAGACATGCGGCGATTATAGCGAGATTACTGCTTCTTGCAAGTTTCTTCCTTCGACTTTACATAAGCCGAGAACAAAACGCAATAATTCATGATATCTAGAATTGCGTCTTCATACCCTTCATTTTCGACTGACAATTTACCATCTTTGGCAAATGTAGAAAGTCTAGACATTTTATCAGTAATTCTCAATAGTATACCGACCTCTGTTGAGCAAAGATTAAATATTTCACCTTTTCTAAAGTTAGAAAAAGGATCTTTTCCTGAAGCATAATCATTATTTTTTGCAACTAAAATATCGAATGCTGCTTTACACAATTCACTATGATGTTTAAATAAATCTTCTCTAGTCATATTATTCATAACTCCATCCTTTAATATTATTTCTACAACGATATCTAATAGTACTTGCTGGTAAATTGGTTTCTAAAGACGCTTCATACGAACTAAACCACTTTTTATCTCCAAAAATTGGTTTTTTTCCTTTAGATTTACCCAATAATCTTACCATTTCTTTATGTTTGTCCGAATAGGGTCCAATTTTGTGTTGCTTTAATCTATTTTTTAGTTCTGTCTGATATGTCTCTGAAAAGAAAAATGTTTTTGCCTTTTTTCTGGCTTCAACTGATGCTTTTGCGCCTAAATCAGGTCTTCTATTTCTTTTCATATTTTCTGAGCAAGCTTTTATTTTTTTGGGGGATTTGGATTTTCCTCCCTTTTTGCCAGCTTCAGAAGCACCTTGTAAGAATTTTCCATGTCTGCAAACCATGTCACCTTGTTTTAAATGAACAGAAAAATGTTCTTCTGGTGTCAAGAGTTTTAAATTTAATGGGTCGTTATTTTCTCTATTTCCATCTATATGGTGTATATGCATTCCTTTAGGAACTTTTACTCCATAATAGTTTTCATATATTTTTTTATATATTCTAGATTGTACTCTTTTTTTCATCTAACTATATATTAGTTAGACTATCTGACAACTATACTCCTGTGCTCCCGAAGCCACCGCTTCTATCTGTTTTCTGTTCCGGTCTTTCTGTTAGATGCAAGTAAGTAAAATATTCCTTTCTTACAAGTTCAATCTGGGCAATTCGTTCGCCATGAGAAATATCATAAGAAATATCACTGGTATTTACCACCGGAATCATTAGCTCCTCAACATAATCAGAATCAATAACTCCTTCACAATTGGCCAGAATCAATCCCTTCTTGATTGAAAGACCAGATCGTGGGTGCATTCTCAGAGAATAGTGCTCAGGAATATCGAAGATGATTCCTGTTGGAATCAGGATTCTTTCTTTAGGTCCAATACGAATACCTACAGTATTTTCATCCGTAGTAGTTGTACTCTTACTATTATATCTGTCGTAAGTTACGATTGTACTATTCTTTAGATATGCATAAACATCAACACAAGCCGAGTTTTCGGTTTGTAGTGATGGGCATTGTACCGTTGGGTGTAATTTATAAATTCCTAATGATTGCATAATCAAATAATACACTAAAAACTAGGAATGTCAAGCATCTACAGCGTCAGAAAATTCTGTATTTGCTTTTATCCAATTATATGCTACACTAAGAGGATTTCCTTCTGAATCTAATATGATAGGACTAAACACAATATCATAAGTATCTGAAAAAATTTCATACTTATAGTTTATTATTGGCCTAAAACCGCTATTTCTTTTTGTTTCATCAATATAACCAGCCAGATTTATAATAACATGTTTGTCTTTATTTTTTATAGTTAGACTATTGATGTGCCAATATGTTACATCTATTCCCTGATTATTTGTAATTGTTTTTTCTAATCCCATATTGTTCTCCTTATGCCCAAGGTCCTATTGATGTTACTGTATTTGTACCAACAGGAGTGAATTTAATCCATGATCCTTCTTGAATTTGGTTTGTGCCACCCGGATTCGCACTAAATGCTATTTGAGGAGTAATAGTTACAGAATCAACAGTCTCTATAGATCCTCTCAAAAGAATGTAAACTCTTGCTGATCCAGCTGTAGCATTTATGACACCACCACTTGTTTCGAAATATACAGTATCTTGTGCTCTAGATACTGTACCAGCGGCTACTGCTGTAGATAATATATGCAATCTAAATATCGGAGAATTTGCAACAACGCTATCAGTTAATCTTAATGCAGTGGTGTGTGTAGTTGTTCCGCTTTGAACAACTATATGCCCTTCAACAATGTAGCTAGTATTTGCCGCCAATGTAATTACATCTGAAGATGCCGAAAATATGTTTTGATAAGCCGTAATACCGCTTAAAGAAACAAGACTTGACGCATATGAAATATGTGGAGCTTCAATTAATCCTCTTCCGCCAGTAGTTCCAGCGTAAAGATTATTTCCATCAAATTCTATACAACCAGGAGTTGCACTTCCTAAGACTGTTGATCCCAAAATTGTTTTAGCATTAATATTTACATTAGAAGAAAAAGTTGCTCCAGAGGCAGATATTCCGCCTGGAAATTGCTGCAATCCAGTAAAAGATTGTGCTATATTAGTTTTTGCTACATTTCCAACCCAACTTATTTGTCCTGCACCATCAGTAGTTAATACATCATTAGCAGAACCATCTGTATTTGGGAAGGTATATTGACCCCCAACAAAACTAAAAGATATTATTCCAGAATCATCATCGACATACAATACTGTTTGCTGATTATCACCATCAACATCACCTATGGCCGTAACATTAGTAGATGCTAAGTATAATGGTCCCGTATTTGCTTTAAATTTAAAGCCGCCAGATCCATATCCCACCATAGAATTTTGAGATCCTGGTGTGATTTCAATATATCTCGCAGCAGTTGATACAAATCTGATACTTGTGTTTCCAGATGGGAAATAGAATGTAACGCCGCCAGACCCAGAAATTCCCTGCGTAAATTGCTGCAATCCGGTGAATGACTGAGCCGTGTTTGTAAAGGCAACATTGGAAATAGCTCCAGTATTTCCATTGATTGATGAAACACCTTGGACAGCACCAGTTTTTCCATTAAAACTAGAAACATAGTCTGTAGGCATCGGTCCAGTAGGACCAGTTGGCCCTAGTTGAGTATACATGACCTGATGTGCTGTAAGAATTACTGATGGAATTGCTGGTCTAGTTGGATTTGTTCCTGCTGGGTCTGCTATAAATTCTAAACGAGTATCAGATGTTCGCCACATCAATTCAACATAATCATTAGCATTAACTTGCACCATGTAGTTCCAAGCAGCAACGGTTTTAGCTGCTGCTGCACCACCCGAAACAGTTACAATGGTGTTACTATCTGCAATATCTGTTCCGTTTTTACGGAACCATATATCAATAGTGTCTGTACCAGATCCAGAAACTCTATCGGCCTGTGCAGAAAACTCAATGTTATATACGCCAGGATAACTAAATGTAATTTGTGAATTAGAAACTATACTTACGCCATTAGAATTAGGATCTGTATTGTTATAGGTAATTGGATAAGCACCAGTTGTGCCTGCTGCTTGTTGGTCTTGTGTTGACCAGAAACTACCCCAATATCCTAATGCTCCTCCGGCTCCAGTAGCACCATTAGCACCAGTTGCTCCTGTAGCACCAGTTGCTCCTGTAGCCCCTGTAGATCCAGTTGCACCAGTAGCACCAGTAGCACCAGTTGCTCCTGTTGGACCCACAGATCCACCAATAACTGAAATAACTACTGGTCCTGTACCATTATAATTTGCAAAACTTATTCCGCTTCCAGCAGAAATACCATAAATGCTCTTATTAACCCATCCATCACCATTGTAAATGTAATGAATGCCACCAAAATCGTAGGTATCACCGCTTGAAGGATTGCTTGGGAAACTAATTGGCATAGGTCATATATTTATGGTTGTCAACTGATCCAAACTTGAGATCCGTTTTTGGTTACTGAAGTATAAATTATTCCATCATCCAAATGATACCAACGATCACCTGGATTTGGGTTTGATGGTGCGGTAGAACTTTCTGTAAATGAAGAACCTCCACTAGTAGCATCAACTCTTACATTTGACCCGGATCTCGTAACAGTAAGATTATTGCCGAAGTCAATAAAAGCGACACCAGTACGAAGTACAACGCTACCATTTGTTTTTACTCCTAAACCGCTACCACCGCTATTGTGTAGCGGATCGATTGTCATTGGATTAACTGGTATTGCGGCTAGTTTATCATTGACAAACTTTATGTCAAAAGAAAGTTCCTTTTTCTTTTCATCATATCTTAAAGGATAAGAAGCTGAAACGACACCAGACTCTCCTTGTTCGCCTCTTTCCCCCTGTGGTCCTTGGGGACCCATAGGCCCAACTGGTCCTTGTTCCCCCTGTGGTCCCTGTGAACCTGCCTTGCCATCTTTTCCGGCTGGTCCTATTGGTCCCTTTTCGCCTTGTGGTCCCTGTGGCCCGATAGGACCTTCTGGACCGATTGGACCCATAGGACCAACTGGACCTTGTTCTCCTTGTGGTCCCTGTTGTCCCTTTTCGCCTTTTTGTCCTTTTGGTCCTTGCTTTCCATCAATACCAGCAGGACCTTGTTCACCCTGTGGCCCCTGTTCTCCCTGTAAGCCTCTTGGACCCATATGACCCTGTGGGCCGGGTGGACCCTGATCGCCTTTATCACCCTTTTCCCCGTCCTTGCCATCTCTGCCAGGAAGACCTTCTGCCCCAGCATCACCCATGATACCCTGTCGGCCTCTTGGTCCCTGTGGGCCTTGAATACCGGGTGGGCCTGCTGCTCCGGGAGTTCCCGGAAGACCTATTTGTTCAATTATTTGGGTTTTAATCTTTTGGGGAGAAGATATTGTTTTTACTGGCTTACTTGGTTCAGGAATAGCAGAAAAATATTCATTTAAATTATTTTCGTGCTTTATGCAAATAATTTCTCCATCAGAATCTTTTAAGAATAATGATGTTTTGCCTGAACCTATTTGATAGCTTTTAGAATACCATTGCGCCCCAACGCATTCGAAGATTGTATCTCTTTTGAGATTTGCGATGGTTCTCTTTAGAACTATTTTTTTTCCTAGAGAGAAGTTCATTACTTATAGTGTCGTTCAATAATTGTTTCTTTTTTGATTTTTACCTTGTGAATCGATCTGCCGGAACTATATTTATTTGTTTCTACGGTCAATTTTTTATTGAATTTTTTTGTATTAATTTTCATGCTGCTATATTCGGTAGTTTGAACAGGTATAAAATCGTCAATTTTATATAGGCTATCATAATCAACGAATTCCGTCAATGTGGGTTCACCCATTAAAGATAAAAACGAATTGATGTCATCAATTCCATATCTAGCATTAATTAAACTCCAATTACTTTGAAGATATTGTCCTGCTCTTGCGCCAGCAGGCCAAACACTTATGCCAGATTTAGAAAAGTATATAAAATTTGTTCCACTATCTCCGGTAACTGATCCAACAAATTTGGGTTGTATTACATCTTTTATAACTGACTTATATTGGCCCGATATAATCGGCGTATCGTATAATGATGTTACGGTCAATTGTGTTAAAGAATTAAAAGAAGAATATGGAAAATACCATAAAGCAAATATACCATTTGCATTTACCATAAATGCAGCTAACTTTTCATTTAAATTTTTACCAGAATATTGAATATATTCTTTTAGAGAATAAGGATTTAAATAGTATTGGTGGTATACTGGAAATGTCACTCCAGCATTTCTTATCTTACCTATTCTAATATCTCTTTCGCCACTCAATCTTTGAGTATACTGATTATAATTTATATCATAAACATCAACTATAACGGTTTCAAACTGTTGCGTTGATGGATTATAATATGAAACAGTTCGATTCATTCCAGAACTATATCCTACGCAGTGAGCACAAAATGCAGCATGAGTGGGTGAAATAAAAGTAACAGTGTCGCTTCCTGGACCATATAATCCTATTTTTTTTCTTGCTTTGTCTATTCCACCATCACATATGGAAAATATTTCAATTCTAAGAGATTCTTCTATA